>ENA-ORXF01000110-ORXF01000110.1-marine-metagenome-genome-assembly--contig:-NODE-110-length-59175-cov-9.087973_pt1 | contig 59175 bp, 71 predicted proteins | sample MGYA00237864_ERZ511476 | MGnify/ENA primary metagenome ERZ511476 (study PRJEB26306, sample SAMN06343908) | marine metagenome | isolation source: coastal waters | place: Atlantic Ocean: West Antarctic...
GTGAGTTGGATTGTCTTCTTTACAGCATCCCTTGGGATATATGAGACTGCATAGTTACCGGGATCTCTTGGTTCTAAACCAGGGAGCTTTTTACGATCCAGGACAAGAAGATATCCTTCTCCCGTATCACGATATGCCACCAATGCAAAGCGTCCAGCAAGGTGCACATTATCAGCGACATATGAACCATCGACATCACTGGTATTACCCTTACCTTTAGATTTCACTGACCCCTTACGAGTCAGAACATTATATTCAGATCCAGAGAGACCGCGGTATACCTCTGACTTACTGCTCTTGAGTTTATTGAGTTTATCTACGATAACACGAAGCTCGCCTTCTGGCTCCCAGATGAGGTAATCTTCCACCTTAGACTCCGTGATGTATTCAGTAAAGGACTTCATATCTTATACGGTCTGTAGATCTTCCAGCCAACATTTGAATGTAGCTTTCTCGGCATTCTCACATACCACGAAGTTTGGTTTGCGTTCAATGACCGTGAGTTCTACACCCACCTTCGTGACACGATCGCCAACATTAAAGATTTTACCCTCTGTGTATTGTTCACGGGTCTCACTTACCTTTGGGAGAGCAATGTGTTTTCGGAAGGTGTATGACTCTTTCAGGCCCAGACCCTTACGAATAGCATTCAGGAGTTCCTGAACCTCACCGAAGTTCTTGGGAAGACCTGTCCCGAATAGTTCCAAGTCATTCGCTGCCGCCGCTGCCCTCATCTTGGAAGCGGACATTCCAGAAACACCCTCTGCATCAGGATCTCTGTCACCTGCCGAGACAACCTGAATGCCATCCTTGAAATCATAGAATCCATCTTTTCTCTTCTCACCATTGTATTTGTTCAGGAGAACCTTGAATTCATTCAAACGGTCAGAACCCGCGACATAGATAAACTCAGTATACCCTTCCCGGTGTGCACGATCTGCAATGTGAAGAGCAACCTTGATATCCTTGTCCATGTAGATATTCCGTGCATGTTTCGGGAACATCTTGCGCATGAACTTCACCTTGTCTTTATAACTCAGTGGGTTCTTCTTTGCGTCTTGGGACTGAGAGGGGTAGATATGGTAATCGTTCTTACCAGCAATCTTAGCGACCTTCTCGATGAGTTTCTGGTGCCCTACAGTTGGAGGATTAAAGCGACCAAATGCAGTTACCAAGGTCTTCTTTTTCTCTTCTGCGAATTGTCTAAAGGATTTCATTAATCTGTAGTATTCAGCTCAACATCTTCTTTCTTAAATTTATCAGCCTCTTGTTTTCTGATAGTCTTGATGAATTTTTTCTTGATTCGATCAATGGCCTTCTTGGATTTCTTGAGTTTGGCCTCTATTCGTTCTCTTTCAGCGAATGGAACATCACCCTTGCTCTTACCTTTGAGCCATTTCTTGATCAATACCTCTTTGGCCTGTTTCACGGCTCGCTTGTCAATCACATCAGGACTTGCTTTTTTCTTGGCAGCCTTTTCTTTGGCTCTCTTGATCTTGGGCTGCAATCTTTTCATGATCTTTCCCCGTTTGATCCTTGCAGCCCTACTCATCGCTTCTTCAACTTCAACGACATCCTCATTGCTCTCTTCCAGAATGTAGTCACCCTTTTTTGGCTTTTTGAATTGGATAACCCACCAATAAGAAGGCGAGCCATCCTCGTAATAATTAGTAAATCTTTGTTTTAACTTTGCGATTGTTGGTAAACCAATTCTCGTTATGTTTGGATCTACGCTCCCTTCAATGCTATTTCCCATATTTCCACTATGGGAAATTTCAAGAATTTTATCATCTTCTTTTATTTCAGTAAACCCAACTGTCCTAATTTTAGCATTGGATGAAAGCCGGGCGAGTTTGTTCTTCGCTTCATCCAATACTTCATTGCTCTCTTTAAGCTTATCAATCTTACTCTGAAGCATCTTCTTATATCCCGGAAGACCGCCATAATTCTTCGCGACCTTGGGGTCAGGATTCTTTAGGAGTGCCTCCAGGTCAGTGATGTCTTCCTTCTTGGATTCGGTAATATCGTTTGTGCTCTCTTTGATACCATGCTTCTTGGCAAGTTTTGCCATATGCTTTTCAGCATCTTTAGTTTCTTTTTCATCGGCATACTCGTCTTTATAGGTCCTTGTAGCACCATAATCAGCCATATCATCAGCAACTTTCTTACCGAATTTTTGAGTCACGAACTTAAAGATGACATCTGCCTTCTTATCATTCCATTTTGGATTTCCGTATCCAATTCCATACCCTTGGTCAGATATGTAACGGGTGTTGGTAAAATCAACCCATATGTCTTGCAGGGACATCTTGTCCATGCTGCCTTCGTTAATATCGTTTCTGATGTCTTTAAATGATTTCATTTTAGTTTAGGACCAACCTTTAATTATTTCTGGTGAAAAGTTATTCATGGAGAACTCCAGTCGATCTACTAGTTTGACTGCGCCGCCGCCGATCTTGTCAATAACCACAAACCCTTCTTGGCCCGTGACACGGAATCCATTCTTCGTGCGAACAAATGTATCCATTTTCTTGAGGTCATCTAGTTTTGCAATGATGAGTTTCTTTGCCACAACTATTGCATTCTGCAATTGAAAAACCAAGTCAAGGTTCTTTTGATTTTCCTTAGAGAAGAACTTCAGGAATTCATCTCGTCTCTTCGCGACGTTGGCCTTGCCCTTCTCGGACTTCCTCAGCTCTGTCTCTTTGGCATATTTATCATTGACCCAAGCAATCATGTCCTGGACATGCTTCTTGGTATTCTTGACTTCTTCACCCTTGCGGACAAAGGTGTTATTGAAAGTTTCGATTTTCTGTGCCAGTTCGGGGTTCCCCTCTATCACCCGAAGAGTAGAACCAGCGATTTTCTGGAAAATCTTACCAGCACTAGTGAGTGCCTTCTGGACCTTCGCGGTATCTTTGGCACTCAGGAGTGCCTTACCAGAGATATCATGCAGCCCGGCGTCTTGAAACCAGACACTTGAAGTCTTGGTGAGTTTAGATGCATCTACCTCATACGAAGCAGTCATAGATTCAAAGTCTTTCCCGGCATATGCAGTATGAAACACCACACCGAGCTTGGCTTTGGAAATCTGTTTACCCAGATCACTATTCGCAGGGACCGTATATACGATAGTGTTGGGTTGAAAGGTTATGTAGGACTCACCATCAATGGTTTCTTTCTTCAGGTCTTTCTTCGTGAACATAATGTCACCCTGCATGACTCCTTTGATACCAAGTTTCGGGAGTTCTGCAAGCGCGACCTTCATCTTCACTGCCAGATCACCAGACATATCAGCATCGATCTCTGCGGGTGTCTTATAGACCTTCGGTGACTTGTTGAAAATGCCCTTCTTCGCGACAAAGAACTTCCCATCTCCGGGATCCTGGCCCGCGAATACAGCAGGTGCACCATCCCACTTCACAGTAATGTCAACCGACTTGGAGGAATTACCTGCAAGCATATCCCGCAGGGAACGAAGCGCAAAGATTGCTTCGCGCGCACCAGATACACCTCCATAGATGACCTGGTCCTCGATGTGTTGCATGTGAGTGTTCTTACCCACTGCTGCTTCTGATAGAAATTCTGTGAAAGTAATCATTTTACCAAGGGTCGCCGCTGAGTTTAAGGGATGATGCCATCTTTTCAGATTCGAATTTGAATCGAATCTTCATAATATTTTTGGGACCAGCCTTTACACCAATAGACTCATTTCCAATTGGTTCAAGCTCAATATCATACTTAGAAAAAGCAGAAAGCTTATCGTTCTTGAGTGGGTCCATTGTTACTGACTTATATGGTGGTTTTTTACCCTGCCCAGTAACTTTAACATATGGAGGATAAAGAACTTCAGCATCCATCCAGTCATCTAAAAGATACTTCTTCAAAGAGACTTGGTCAAAATGAAGAAGACGTTTCAGGAGGATCTGGCGAAACTCTCGCATGGTTGTGACACCAATTTCGATGGTCTGCTTTCGAATATCCTTATTGGTTCGTAAAAATTCCTTCCTTGCTTTGGTTGAGGAAGGAAGGTCAAATCGCCGGATAGTATCTTCAGTGACATGCTTGAGTGTTGCACTGAAAGAAGTGTGTAGACTTCTGTCAATAGTTCCGACACCGGGATTCTTGAAACCGATATCACCCTTACTCTTTGTAGCTTTGGCTGATAGACCGAGAAACCCATTAGCCGGTCCATCAGCGAATCGAATGAGAACGTCAGTGGGATTCTTCTTCTGGTTGACTTCTTGACCAACTGCCTTGGACATTGAGTTTGGTCTTGCGGTCCACCAGACTTGAGTGGGTTTACCTTTATAACCTGCTTTTTTTGCCCATTTAAGAAAATCAACTGCCATTACTGAAGCCTTACCTTTGGCATCTTCGACTGCCGCGGGTGAAGCTTGCTTTATTCTTTCTTCAAACTGCCTTCTTGCATCAGCATCAAACCAGCGATTTCCAGCAAGGACATATCCAACCCATATTTCGTTAATATCTGCTAGGATTGTGTTAGCAGTTTCCGTTAGATATTCTTGAAAAGTCTTCATATTAAGCATACATTGAAATCATTCGCTCCATCTCGGGCTTAGAAACATTCACACCGGCTTTAAGAGAACCAGCATACATATTCAGACCCCGGGATAGTTTTCGAAGATTTGCAGATTGAGATGATTTGCCCTGCCGGAGAAGTGTCACGACATACTTACGATCCTTGGAGTCGAGCTCCATACCATCATCAAGTGGCATCTTATCTACAATCTTTTCCATGAAGTCATAAATCTCCTCTTCAGTCGGATCGATATTCACCATGAAGGCACGTGTTCGGAGAGCACCATCTGGGTCGAGTTTATCCGGTTTCAGGTTAGAGATAAAGATGATTTTCCCAGTGAACTCAAAATACCTTGGAATCAAGTTCTTCTCTTCCATTTCATCATCCGTGTAGTCATCCGGCTCCACGACATCATGTCCTCGCTTGGAATAGACCAACTTACGAATCTTCTTGGTATCGGTAGCAGCCTTAAGGATATTTCTACTCTCCTGATCAGCAAAGACGTTATCAGAATCATCGAAGAATAGAATCCGGTTTCGGTATTTAAAGAGAAGTCTGTAAAGACCTGCAGCAGAGATTGAACCAGTGTTCTTAAAGTAGTCTCTATTATCGACCAGACCCAATGCGTCGAGTTCCTTCTCGGCCGTGAAGGTCTTACCAATACCACCACGTCCAGCAACAAAGAGAGCATTGGAGGCACCAGAATACATCATCTTCAGGAGATTGGCATAATCTTCGAGTTGTTTCTCGAAGACCAACCGATCTGCATTTGCCTCTACATTAGCTATCTCGGGATCGACCTCATAAACATCATTAGAACCACCACTGGAAACCGAGGCACGAACTGCACCAATAGAAGCGAGAATATCAGCACTGGAACCTTTGATGTCTTTATCCAGATCATTACCACCAGACCAGACAAATTTTCTACCTGATTTACTAAATGCACCGGGGTAACGATTCCTGAGTTCACGATGGATTCTATACCCAGCATTCGTGAATTTATTACCAATATCAGTGGCACTATGCTCGGGGTTCTTCTTCATGTAGTCCAAGACCTGAACTGGAAGAGATGCATCGAGATTTTCACGGATTGGTACTGCCTCTGGTTCGACATAAAGAGTCTTGCTCTTCGCGCCGGATTTGATGAAATCTACAAATGCAGGAAGAGCTCGGACCAATGAAACCTGATCGTCGAATTGAATATTCACGGGAGTCTTCTTCTTACCATCCCAGTAATCGATTGATTCCAGATTCGAGGAAGATACCGAACCGGCATTTTTCCAATTGAATCGAAGCGATTTGGCTCCCTTTGGGATATAGAAACGGATGCCGAATCGCAGCCCCTTCTTACCTGTGTATTTTTCAATTGAGGGATGCGAGAAGAGTTTTACCTTCAGCTTCTTTGCAAGATATTTTGCAATGAGATTTGAGGCTTTTCCGAGTTCCGATGAGGAGACAGATTCCGCGAGATGGTCTTTAAATGATTTTTCCATAGTTCCCATATAGTGTGCGCTAGCACGGTTTATATGATACTATTTATACATTTCAGAATCTCACGCCATGATATTTCACACTTTGAAATCAGAGAAATCTTGTCGATTACCCACGGCAAATGGAGTAGCAGCAACATGAGTAGGAGTAGAAGCCGTCTGTGTCGGTGCAGCATCAGTCATCACTCCCTCAGTTGCATCTTCTACATCAAAGAGTCGCATATGAGATTTGTCCACCCCAATAATGAATCTCTTGTTGGTAGCAATATCATTGTATCGATTCTTGAGTTGCTTGATCAGTAATTGACCAGATGCCTCAAGTTTCTCATTACTGATTGCTGCAATCATGAAATCCGCCGTCGCAGGGAGACCAAATGACTCAGATGTATCAGTGAGGTCGACATCCGAGCTCTTAAAACCCTCTCGGTTCAACTGTGTGGCAGACCAGATAGGGACATTGAATTCCACGGCAAGTCCCCGGATCTCCTCGGCGATTGCCTTGACATAAGAATATGAATTCACAGAACCACCCAGGGCACGAATACGGGACGAAGAACAGATGTTCAGGTAATCAATGAAGATAAGGTCTGCATGAAAATCTTTCTTCAGGCGAAGTTCATTCAACAATGCGCGAAAATGACCAACATGAGCAGATCCAGTCGGATATTCTTTGATCACCAACTTACCATTAGTCTTTGCCTGGATCTTTGATATCTTGGAGTCGAATATCTCTTTACTGACATGACCAAGTTGGTCAAGAGAGATATCAAACAGATTGGCATCGATCCGTTCGGCGATTCTCTCTTCCGCCATCTCCATTGTGATATACAGAACGTTCTTACCCTGTGAGAGTGCGGCAGCAGCAAAGTGACACATCATCAAACTTTTCCCAACACCGGTTCCTGCCAGGATGATGTTCAGTGTCTTATTCGGAACACCGCCCTTCGTGATGGTATTAAACAGCTCAAGGTCAAAGGGTGTTCTGTCTTCTTTCTCATGATAGAATGCATATCGTTCATCTGCATTCTCAAGGTAATCATGCCCGACATTGGTATCAAATGTCACTGAGATTGCCTTCTTCAGGATATCTAAGATCGACCCCTTTGTTGCCTCTTTATTCTTCCCATCAATGATTTCAATGGATTCAATGATCGCAAGATGGACAGCTCGATCTTGACACCATTTTTCAGTTGAATCCAGTAGCCAATCTTCCTGGCAATCACCTTCTTTTGCAAGGGTCTGGATCGTCGAGAGGACTTCGCCGGATTTGAGTTTGTTGCTGTCAGACTCTTCGTATTCAATTTGCAGTGATGGCGAATTTGGTAGTTTATTATACTTCGTGATGAAGGAGAGGATTAGATCATACACCGTGCGATCTGTGCCCTCGAAGTATTCTGATTTGATATGCGGGAGAGCTTTTCGACAAAAGGATTCTCGCTGAATGAGGTTTCTAAGGATTAGGTTCGGTAGTGACATTTGCATTTCGGTCTTCTAGCGCTGCTTGTTCTTCTAATATATTGAGTAGAATCTTTCCAATTGTGTCTTGTAATTCTATCATCTTTTCCGCCTCTTGTACAGAGATATCTTTAGGTGGAATGATGACTTCAAAGTCAAATGTGACTTTACAGGTTTCCTCATTATCATCTTCCCCAAAGCGCACCTTGCCGAGCGAGAATTCAACCTCTTTGAATTCACCCTCAGTGATTCGAATGATTGCCAAGTTTTTACCAGAATCCTTATCCGTTAGTTCGTAGTTTTTCATATTAATTTTAGTGTTCATAATCCAAAAGCACTTATAGTATGTTGGAAGGGATTACCTTCGAGTTCTTTCACGCTGTCCAACATCATCTGCGCGATCTCTCGGATCTCTTTCTGAGCATCCGGCTTGTTTCGCAGTTGTTGGAAGTGGTTGAATGATCTCCAGTTAAACATCACATCAGCGCAGATTTGACTGTTATAAGTCTTGAAGAATCTAGCAGATTCTTTGGCACGTTTACGCCCCAAGATCGGTTCAAGATCAGCGACACACCGATGATATAGTTTGTTTCCGACCTCAGTGTATTGTGCCAGACGCTCACCCCAATCAGGTGATTCATCTACATTCACTCCAGTATCTTCTGAGGGAATGATCCCCTTCCAATCATCTGGGACGAAACACTTGTCCTCTTTCAGTTCCTTGTATCGGGCCGATTCGGCATTGATTGATACCCCAACGCGATGTTTAAGCAGGTGAATATGAGAAGCAATATCAGTATCAACCAGAAAGTGCAACGAAGATTTTTCAAAAGGTGTGTGGTGACCCGCCTCAGCGAGGAAGGCGAGTAGTTTTGGTATTCGGTTTTGTTTTTCATTTGTAAGTGTTCGGCTGGTTGAAGTCCATGCGCTACAGGCATGGACCTCATCGTCTCCGTAGTGTCCGATTAGTTCGACTGTGTTTTTATGCATTAATGTCTATTTTTCAATATTCGATCCCAGATCGGATCATCGATTTGTTTCATTATTGGTCCCCAGATTTTACCGCGGATTCGCCAGTGGAGTTGATTCTTGACTTGCCAACCGATTTGATCGTTAATACCTCGGCGGATCTGATTCCAGATTTGATGTTTAAGACTCTTCATTTTTCAATTGGATCATCTATCTCCCAGCTGATTTGATATTCGAGTGGATGACTGACCTGCCACCAGATTTGATCCCAGATTTGCCGCCAAATTTGATGGCTGACCTGATGCTCGACTTGACGGTTGGCTTGATTACAGATTTGAGCATCGGTGCGAGTATCAAGGTAATCATCGATTTGATCCTTGAGATTCTTCATGTCTTAAAATGCAAATTGAATTCGACTTGATTCAAGATTTGAGACTCGACTCGCCACCAATTTTGATCCCAGATTGGAACTTGGATTTGAATATTGATCTCCCGAGCGAGTTGATCTTCGACTTGATCGAGTTGATCCTCTTGACACCACAGTATCGAGTGGATTTGTCGCTTGAGATTCTTCATTTTTCAATTTGTGCCCTGACTTGAACCCAGCCTTGCCGCCTGACTTGATTCCAGATTTGCCATCTGATAGGAGTCTCACACTGATTCCAGACTTGAGGGGTGAGTTGGTGCCAGACACGCTCCCAGATTTGATGTCTGACTTGAATGTCAATTTCCCGTTTGAGATTCTTCATGTATCAAGGAGTATCATATGTCTGGAGGATCATTCCTGCCTTGATACATGAAGACCGGATTGGTTCTGGTTTTACTTCAAACCAAGTGCGGATATTCTGTCGATAACGATACCGTAAAATGCTTGATTGCATTCGCTGCCGGATGATGGTGATTGGGTTTGATGTCGATTCTTGTTTCATTGTCGTCATAACTATGATACCATAACGAAATGACTTTGTCAACACTTTCCGTGTTTCATTTAACCAACTGGAAGGTTTTACTTTTTATGTGTCTCCATCCCTTACGTTCCTCTATCCACTCGACAAAACTCAAATCAGGGGGAATGTAATTTAAAGCAAGATCGTGTGCATAGTCAAAAACCCAATGACGATACTTATTAGTAAACTCACTGCATTCATACCCAACACCATCTACATCAATGATCATGTTCCACTCGATCCGAATCCACCCATGCCACGCTCAGCGGTACTCAGTTCATCGACAACATAAAGCCGGAAATCGTCGACGCGCTCGAAGATGATTTGAGCAATACGGTCTCCACGAGTGATTGGAAACTGCTTAGTAGGATCATGATTGATAAGGACAACACCAATTTCATTTCGGTATCCAGAATCCACGACGCCAGCGAGAACATCAATTCCTCGTTTGACTGCCAGCCCACTTCTGGGGGCAATTCTCCCATAGTAACCATACGGGATGCCAAGAGCAATACCTGTTTTGATCACCATCCTATCACCGGGGTATATGATCCCATTCTCGTTGGAATACAAATCCCATCCAGCATCATCTGCATGAGCCTTAGAGGGAACGAGTGCGTCTATGTCTAGCTTTTTTACTGATACGGTATTCATCAAATTAACTGGGGATCAGGAGTAGTAGGTCACGGATTTCTTGTCGGATATCTTCTACGAAGAAGTTCATTGTATTGTGTTCCTGCAACCATTTTCTTTGATCTGCGACTTTCTGGTCTAGGTCGAGGATCCTTTTTTTCAGTTCTTGTATTTGTGCTTTCTTCATATTCTATCTTTCCAAATATTTCATCATAGTTATCACGAAACTCCTCAGTAAAGCAGTTCCGTGGTGAATCACCCTTACCGTTTGTCTTGCTCATTTAACAAAAGCCTTTTGTTCCAATATTTCTCCTCAAACAACTCATATGTCAGAGCACAGATATCACATTGCGATACTAGACTCTGTGCCGAATGGGAATCTTCTTTCAACTCCCAACCTTTCTTTACCGCACATGTTTTACAATAATTCTTCATAAGCTTACAATCATTTCGTTTGTCCCAGTAACCGTCTTAAAATTGATCGAAGGCAACGTATTGGTGATAATCACCTCTCGGGGTGCTCTGGTCCTCTCTGGGATAACACATCCACATGATAGGGCAAGAATAATGATTAACAGTAATAGTGATAGTTTATTTTTCATCAGGGGGAGTCGATCCACGGAGCCTTGTTTTTAGTTGTTCGACATAGTCTTCGTATATTTCAAGTCCAATCTTGTAATGGCGGCGATCTTTGAGCAGACATCCAATGATTACACTTTGAGCTATAATTACGTAAAGCATGGCGAATTCAGGTGTAGTAGTCATACGTCTATGGTACTTTCAATAGCAGGAAGTGATTTCACAGGGCCCGGGACATCTTCCGCGGCCTCACTAGTTTCTTGAAGCATCGGTGAATGCGCTACCGTGAACTTCTTGCGAATCACTTCAGCGAAGTCAGTATTATCTATAATTGGCTTCCAGAATTCTTCCTTCATGGTATCTGCTGCTCGGCAATTACTTGGAGCGAGTTCTTTATTGGTAGCAGGGTCAATCGGCATATACCATCCATTCTTTGGTTTGATGACATGCCCCGTCTGTAGAGCAACCTCCAGGAGACCAGACCATTTTTCAATTCCACCTTCCCATGAAACCGAAATTGGAATCTTGGATTTCTCCCGAACAAACCGAGACTTTTCGATATTCACCACAAAGTGATAACCCTGAATCTCAGTCCCGACCTTGTCTTGCTGACGGCCGATGATCCAGATGTTATCACTTGAGTAATATGCACCCGTGCCACCCGACACGATTGCTTTGGGAAACATACCGATCTCCATGTATGTGTGGTTGATCGTCAGGAGAGGAATATCCTTTATCGTCAAGTGTGGCGTCACACATCGAAAGAGTGACTTCATTGCCTTCGCGCGAGTCATATCAGCAACACTTTTTTCATTCAGTGCATCCTCGACTTCCTTCTTGGAAGCGACATTACCAATCGAGTCAATGATGATGATAACCTTCTCTCCCCGCTTGAGCTCATTCATCTGGTGAATCAAATCGAATTTCAATTCTTCGATATTAGTAACAGGTGAATGGAGAACACGATCCGTATCGATACCAAATGATTCAAAGTATGATTGCGGTGAACCGAACTCACTGTCATAGAACAGGAGTGCTGCATCCTTATATTTCTTGAGATAAGCAGAGGCGATCAACAAGGCAAAGGATGTCTTGAAGTGTTTACTTGGTCCTGCGAGCATTGTGTGCCCCGGGGAAAGTCCACCATCAAGTGAACCAGACAATGCCACATTGAGCATTGGAACAGGGGTTGTGATCATGTCCTTCTTGTTGAAGAACTTTGAATCAGTGAGAATAGAGACGTGCTCAATCCTACTGGACTTTTGTAGTCTATCGATTAGTGACATAATTTATAAATTGATCAGGTAAATTCAGGGGGTTCGGTGTTCTTCACAAGTTTCGGCAATGTATTCACAGTATTCTTGCAGGGATTTTAGGTTGGCAAATGAGGTAGTGGAAAGATCATATTTATCTATCAAGGTCTTCAACTCATTTGCCTTGCACATAATTGCATGCTCTGGGGTTTCTTGCATCACCAACTTCACCGAGCTATCCGCTGGCTGGTTGGTGTTTCAAGACCATCCATAGCACTTGGGTGGGCCTCATGATCAAAATCGAATAGCGCGACAATCCCCGGTTCGATGGGAATGATCCCTCGCAGTTCCAAATCGTCGAATGGAGGGAATGATGGATCTCCCGTGCCTCTCTCTGCCAGCATTTCCGCTTCTCCAGCGGATCGTGCGATGACGAGAAGATCGGTATAGTCACCATTCATTGGGTCATCCCGAAAACGATACATACACAAGGGTGTTGGGTCTTCACTCATTATTTTTATAATTCAATCAATTCAACTGTGCACGTTTCTGGTGGGAACCAGGTCGTGCAGTTTGCCGCCCGGTGTTCCCAGTCTTTCTTTGCAGTCGTCGCCGCACGTGCGGTATGGTATTTTTGTTCGTAGCATTTACCGCTCAAGAATTTCCAAATCAAGGTGAAGCGTTTCTTCTTTTTCTTGCCCACCTTGTGATTGGTTACCTTATCTGGAAAATCAGGAAGGGGTTTCTTGCGGTCTGTTTTCATCGTCTGTGTTATTTTACCAATTCACTTACTAACCTTTCGAATGGTTCCACTTGCATCTTTGACATATTCACTCCCCTTGAAGTCGGAGTAGATTTGCCCACGAGGAACACCCAATGAATTATCGATACCCCGTTTGGCGTATTTCAATGGTTTCCGACCATCAGCACCAATATCCAGCATTCGCTTTGCCATCTGACGAATCTGAATCTGTTGTTCAGGTGTCATATTACGATACGTCGACTCTTCAGTCTCAGTTTTGGTTTCTTCTTTCTTTTCTTCCATCATAAATCTATGTGCTTGTTTATACGGTTATCTTTTTGTTCATAGTACCAAACGCGACTTTGAATAATACCTTACCGCCGATCTTCCGAAAATAACCCCACTTCTTCAGCTGGGGGTATTTTGCTAATACCTGTCTCTGTCTAGCATCAAGTTCTGAAATACCATCAGTATCAAGGGGTATTGCATCCTTGATCAATTTCGGATCAATCGCATATTTTTTCAGATCAGACCAGGCCGCCAATTTCATGATAACAGATAGAATTGCTTTAGAATATTCTCCCCAACTCCTATTCATATCCTCCCGGAGCATTTCTTTGAATAATTTGAGTCCTTCAGGAGATCCATCAGTACCCAGGGCAACAGACTTTCTCCCCGCCTTATCTTTATACATGACCACGGCCTTGGGCATTCCATTTTTAATCGCAACTTTCCAGAATGGAATCTTTTCAATCATTGCTTTAACTGAGTCAAATCCACTGCCCTTTAGTCCACCGATCTTTGCATATGATTTCTGGAGCATATCCCAGACTGCCTCGGCATACTGTTCTTTTTCATCTTTCTGAAAAAGGTTCTGGAATTTCTCTGTGATTAGGAGTTCTTTAAAGGATTGCATTTTAGGTCTTTGTTAAAATTCGTAGAGGATAGTTTCGTTTTCGATAAAACTATTTATCAATGCAAGGCTCTTTTCGGTATGATCGAATCTGTGTGAACCACCTGGGAACATTTCAACGTGATATGCCTCACCCAACATAGCATTAGTTGCATGTGAATCCAATACAGCATCAGCTTCATCCAACAAAATCAGACCGCATCTTGATCCAGTAGTAGGAAAGGAGTGAAACTCATGCACATCTTTTAGGTATCTCCCGACCGATTGAACCAGCGGATCAGTAACCGGGTTGATCGCCACAAAGGGAATACCATATTTGATACCACAGTGTGCGGCCAACCAACCACCCATCGATGTGCCAATCAGGACATCACCCACGGGTCTCACGCCGCATACTTTTTCCTCGATCTCGGAAAGTGAATCGTTTTCGTAATCAATTTGAGGTCCATTTACCGCTCCGAGTTTGGACAGAGCTTGTATCTTCGACTTCATCGGATCAAAGCTGGAACGAAACCCATGTAAGTAGGTAATCTCATTTTTCATACTATTATTATACACTATCTTGCTGGGTTTGTAAACACTTAAATTCTTCCTTGATGTATTTCATAGCGGAATCCACGGAAGCACAGAGGTGATTTTTTCTCTTGCTTGGATTGACTCTGAACAAGATCAAGCCCGGTGAATAAACACGAACTTCACCATCGAGTGTCATGGGTCGATGGAATGTGACGTATCGATATCCTCCGACTGCATCAGAGCCGAGACCCGTTTGTACCCCCATGAAGTCTGCTTCCAGGAGCGAATTCACTAATTCGTGAATTACCTTTTCTAGGTCTTCATCCATTACTTCATCGTGACCTTTCATGTTATTATTATACCACACCTACGTCACTCTTTCAATGTTTTTTCTTGGTTTTCTCATACCAATATTTTCCTGAATCCCGGAGCATTTCATTACTATTGCGAATATGCTCTAGTTCCGCTAGGATTGTTGTATAGAGTGATTTCGCGAACGGTAGTTTGTCCTCATCAACCAGATCTTTGAGTTCATCTACCATATGGATGACATGATCGAAGTAGGGACACGTGTTTGTCGGGACAAATGGTATTTCGGGCTTTTCGTTTTTTCTTGGCATCTTGGTTTTCTCTTGTCACGGTAACACATTAAAGCACCGTAAACCGATGAATGATACTGTGCTTTATTGATTCTTGAGGACATATGAAATCGCCCTTTCTGCCTCTACAGCGATAGGTCGATTCTTGTAGTGCAGCCCAGTTTCTTGGTCGATTTCACGACACAAAGTTTCAATGACATTACCGGTAATTGGGTAACCTCGGCGCACTGCATTTCCCGCAATACTAGAAATTATCCGATACATTTGACGATACCAACCGGTCTCCGTGATGGAAAAGTATTCACGGACCAGTGTTTGATTCACGAATGGGCAATCTCTCCATCCACTCCAAGAGTAATTGGTATTCTGCAACTTATCTTTTCGGTGTTGCATTAATGCGGCTTCTATCTCTGGTGGATATCCACTGCTCGTTGGTTCAATGAATTCATGCTTATCCATCAATTCATGTGGATTGACATGCTGGTTCTTTTTATTCGTGAAGATGAAGTTGTTGGCGCTTGGATATTTTGCCGGGACATAATAGATTCGACATAGGTCTTTGGTCTGTTTGTCACCCAATGAATTGAACTCCGTGTTCAGGGCGAACCAGAAGTGTTGAACCTTATTTGCCGGCACATTGTCACTCAGTGGAAGCACGATACGATACTTGGGTTTCTCCTTTGTCGATGATGCCGATGAATAACAAATGAAGTAATAGTCCTTGAATGTCATTAATGATTCTTCAAAGCCGCATTCATACTCATCTATGTCAAGTGCCGCCCAGCGATTCCATTGAACGACATTCATATTCTTTCGGCCGGACTTTGTCGAAAATGTAGCAGGAGTTATCAGGGGGGAACCCTCCTTGAATTCCCCTCTCTTTGGTTTATACCCAGGGCTTTTACTTAGGTTGTAAAAGACCTTTTCAAAATCCTCGAGGTTCGCATATGTATGAACCTTCGTGGTATCTTTATCGTAGATTGTATCGAACTGCGTGAGGGTATACATTACTCAAAGAAGTTGTCGAGTGTGTTCTTTCCCTTTGGGATCAGTGGGTAATCAATTGATTTTGTTTTGCTGGTGATATTAGGTCGCTTCAAGAGTTCTGCAAATTGCTTTAGATCTTCTTCGTTCCGAACGCGAATCCTGATATATCTTTTCTCGTCGTTTTCTTTCATATTAGTCTTCCTGCACCCAACGGGCAATTCTTCGGGTTCGGTTTGATTTTGGAAACCATGTATGTTTGGTCTTCTCGTTGATAAACTCTTGATCAATCAATTTCGCGAATTCAGTGACATCATCTTCACTCTCGAAGTATACATCTATTTCTGCGTATGGTCTTGTTTTAGGTTGAATGAATTCTGGCATACCCCACCAATCATGGGGGATCTTTCTGTCTCCTTCATCTCGTGTGTATACACTATTCGTGACATCATCTACATTATTTACGGGTTTCTTCATTTCCAGTATTTGCTTTCTGCGTTGAGTTCTTCTTCGTTGAGATTCTTGTGTGTCATACCGTGATCATTATATGAATCAGTGGGCACGATTCCCTCTTTGTATACAGGCTGTTGTCGGAACCCCGTATAGTCTACCCAGTGATGATTGCGTTTCTCACCCGTCCGACCTTCGTATCGCTGCACGATGCTTGCCACATCAGGATGCTGGTCATGGAGTGATTTGGCAAAGGCAAGCCGATTATCGAATTCCTCTTGATTCTTGGAATATATCGCCTCGGTATTACCACCCTTCATAATCATGGTCCCCTGTTTACCACAACAGAATGCATTGAACAGCATCGTGCAATAGCCCTCTTTAAGGACACGAAGACTGAGATCAGTATCTTCATTATACCTACCCCGCCATCTCAGTTTCAAAGAGTTGTGCAGTAGAATGCAACTATAGACACGTGTATTCAATCGGTAGGGTGAACACTGTGAAGTCTCGGGCAAGAAGTAATCATAGTTCATGCCCGACATCATGACGTTCTGGTATCGATCAGTGAAGTCTTCGAGCAATTTGAAGGTGATACCCGAGGAGACACGGACCTTCTTGTTTCGATTCAGTCGATAGAAATTGCGAATGTTGTCGTCAATGATCCAATGTCTTTCGTGTCCCTCTGATATAGAATGTTCCCAGACCCAATTGCGAACCGGAATAGAACCACCCAGGAGACCAGTGGCTTCACACCGGACCGCCCATCGTGGGTTCTCCCGAAAGTCCTTGGGCAGGACGAGGATCTTCTGGGGATCAATTACCGCAGAATAGTTTTTGTATTCTGACTCTTCGATTACGATCCGGTATGGAACACCGAGCTGTTCAAGTGTTCTTGAGGTGAACCGAGTATCGGCCCGAGCCTTTGAGATAATGTAGATGGGATATTTGGGGTTTATCATATAAGTATTATAACACAATTCAGTTCAATTTTCAACAAAAGAAATCTTCCAGCGTCAGGATCTTCTCGGGCTTCCACCCAATGGCATCAAGGATGATTTTCAGTGGAGCCAGGAATGTCTTCTCAAACTGAGTATCATAATCAATGTATTTATGCAGATCTAATTCTGGCGGCAGATCATCAGGAAACCCAATGATGTTTTCTTTGATCGGGTTTGGATGGCGCAGATACACAAACCGAATCTTATCACCATTCCGAATCAATTGATATTTCTTGCCTAGACCATGGGCTTTGACATGATGATTGTAAAGTAAAGAAGCCCGAACATGAATTGGACTGCCCTTGGAGTAGATTATGTCTGCGTCATGATACCCCGTGAGATTAGAAACACCGCGAGGACATGCCACTGCCTTTGGATCAAGTTTTGCAAAGTCTTCTTTGAATCTTGCGATCTCTTTCTGTGCAGTTTCTTCATCCGTGCCAATAATAATCTTGAACATCTCTTTTAGAGCAACCCGACACACAGCCGGGGTAGATGATCTGATAGCCTCGATGCCCATGATCTTCATCTTAGGTTTGGCATATTGAACACCCTCACTGTTATGGACATTCAGGATGTAACGCTTCTTGGCGGTCCAGATACTACGGTCAGCAATGACCTCTCGTTTCATCACCATTCGGGAATTATACCCCTGAGTGATTTCAAAGAGTTTTTGGAATGCATTCTCAAGCACCGGTTCAACCGCCTGCGTGGCAAACTGATCGAGGAAAGAAACCGGATTATCCCCTTTGTATTTTGCCACGATATCATTACCATTGACATAGATCGAATCAGTATCAATAGCAATCACCCGATCTTTCGGTGACCCGAGTGCCTTGTCCAGATAAGAGTTCAATGCCTTTTCCGCCCAACGAATCACGGTCTGACCTGTCAGGGTAACACCCTCGGCAATACGAAGATCATAATATCGAAAATGGCAATTACCAAGCGCACCGTAAAGAGAATTGAGTAGGATCTTAATTGCCATCTGCTCTGTCTCACATCGAGCAATTTCTGTCTCGATGGTATTCGTAGAACCCTCTCGCTCTTTTCTCTGTTGGGCTGCAAGCATCTGATTCTTAACGATCACTCGTTTGTCATAGAGTTCTTCCACGATCTCTGGGATGATACCCGTCTTGTCTTTTCGGTAACACGAACCATTTGCAGCAATCGTGACATCTGCTGCCATATCAATTTTCCCTTCATCCAAGATTCTATCGGGATTCAACCCATCTACCCGAGTGTGTGGTATCAATGTCTCGGGTGACATATTCCACTGTATAAGAATATTGGGATAGAGTGAATTCAAATCAAAAGACAATGTCCAATCATGCATACCAATGTGGGGTTCTTTAACATACCCACCCGCGAATGGGGTCTTGGAACTATTTTGATTCGGAGGAATTGCAATCTTCTGGCGGGCTAGTCTCCGGTAGATGATCGAATCCCAGATTGCAACCGTCCCGAGTGTATCTGAATAGTTCACACCCCCGAGATAAGCCACGGTCTGCACAAGGTTAATAAACCCTGTCTTGTCTTCCATTCTCTCGAGTAGATTCACATCAACGACATTGTAGTCAACGAATCTTCTGTAATCATTCTCATACATGTTCTTCAGTGAACCCAAGTCAGAATAATCGACCTTGGTCTCACCAAGAACAACCTGTGAGATATGGCCAAGACGATATGATTCTTGATTGCCATATTTGTAACCAAATTTCTTGAACAGATCCATATAATCGAGTTGCTGAACTCCAACGATATCATATGCAAGCTGTTCTCGATTCATGACGTTAACTGTTTTCTGGTGGATCTGTCCCCAGGGGGAGAATCGTCGGGCCTCATTTTCCCCCAAGACACGAACAACTCGATTGAGTAAGTATGGGACATCAAAGAAGCGAGAATTCCAACCCGTGATAATGTCAGGCATATTCTCATCAGTCGACCACCAGGTGACAAACGATTGAAGTAATTCTGCTTCATTTTGGCATTCATAGTATTCAACTGGAATACCATCCTCGGTTTTATCATACGGGTAGGGTTTAGTTCCCCAGACACGATAGGTAGATTCTCGACTGGATTTATAAGCAATCGTCAGAACCTCTTGCGAGGCGTCCCGCGGCTCCGGGAATCCATCATCGTACGCCGTTTCAATATCAAAATACCCAATATCGATATTCCTTGGCTCAAATTTAATGTCATTGGGAAACTGTGATTGCACAAAAGAAGAGGTAAAGCGATCATTGCCATAGACCTTAAAGTTCGGAACATCTTTGTAGGTGGAGAGGAAATCTTTGGCCTCTTTCATTGTATCGAACTGCATCGGTTCCACGGGTGTGCCATCGAGTCCGCGCCATGCAGTAGATGTGTGTTTGGATTGGAGGTAAAGTGTGGGACGAAACTTGATTCTCTTCTGGACACGTTTACCCATTTCATCATACCCCCGATAGAGTATGGTGTTTCCGTACTTTGCAATAGATGTGTAGAAACCTTGGGGCGTTAACATGGTAATATTATACCATAAAAACGGGCGGCTGTAAAGACAAACCGCCCGTTTTCTGATGTTATCTTAGTTCAGTCCTGGAGGAACGATCGTTCAGCAGAGCGAATCGTCAGCTTCTTCGGTTTCTCGGATTCAGGAATAACACGCTTAAGCTCCACGCCCAGCATACCATTCTCATAATAAGAACCAACAGGAGTAATGTGATCACCCAAGCGAAAGCACTTAGTGAACTTACGGGTCGCAATACCCTTTGTTTGATAATTTCGCACATCTTTTTCTTTCTTGTCACCCGTAATAGTCAGAGTGTTGTCTTTCCATTCGACATCCAGATCCTCTGGTCCAAATCCGGCAATTGCCAATTCAACAATTGAATTGTCGTCATCAATAAATATGACATTATACGGAGGGAATGTTGAGGCTTCGTTGGACTTCTGTGAGTAGGATAGGGATTCAAAGAGATCTTCGAACCCAATCCAGTTTGACGGGTATGTTGCGTATTTAGCGGTGGTCATGTTTTTTACCTTTCTTTCGACAAGGTTATTGTATTACGACTGATCCCAGAATCGGGCACCAGAAGTTTTGCTCCCATACGGGCAGCAATTTTATTTATACCAGATGTTTGGCTTGGAGTTGAAAAACGTCGTCTTCAATTTCTCATACCCCACGCGGCGCAGTTCATTGTTAAATGCACGACTGATTTTCGCTTGTGGTATTTCTTGAATCCCCATCGGTTGTTTGACTGCATACTTCAAAAAGTGTCCGATACTCCATGTATTAAAGGCATTTGCAATCACGAAGTATTTCGGATTCACACCCGCCACGATATCTTGCACATGGGTGATTGGATCACAGATATGTTCAAAGTACTCAGAAGCAAAGATGACATCTACTCTCTCGGGGATCTCCGTGATATCACCCACCATTTCAAATCCATGTTTCTTGCCCATTGCAGTACAGAATTTCCATTGATCTGTATCCCGGAGGTTGATACCATATACTTTGGCATTCGGATAAAATTCCTTCAATGCTATAGTCGAGTAACCTATTCCACATCCAATGTCAACGATAACTTTTGCATCTTCAGTGGTTTCCAAAAAACTCCTGCCGTCGGCCATACTTGGTCTCCGAAGAGATCTTAGATACAATCTGCTGTAATTAAGAAAACAGTGAATGACATCCACGAAATAGTATGGATCACCATACACCGAATATGCCTCTTCGAGTCCCTTGGATTCTAGTAGGTCATACCACCGTTCAGTGAGTTCCTTAAAGAAGGTCGAATTATACTCTTCATAGCCATAAGAGAGTATACGATCATGAGTAGCAAGGAAATCGAGTCCCAGGTGGTCCGAATATTCTTGCGCGAATTGTTTCTTGAGGTCCCGTGGTCTTGTGTCAAGGATTGTGTTGTTCATATAGTTCAAATTTGCCACCTCGTGAAACGAGATAAGCATCAAAATCAATACCAGGATAAGCAGGACGCATATTCAGCAATCCATCCAGGTTTGATTTTGCATCATCATAAAGTCGAATTCTACCATATACACCCGTGTCCAAATACTTACTGATAATCTGGACCTTCTTTTCGGCAGTCGTGCCGGTCTTTAGATTACCCGCTCGATGCACGTAAACTTTACTCATATCAATACCATATCGCTTGAAGGTATTCAGGAAGACCTTCTTGTTATCAAAATCCTCTCGGGCAGTCAACATGATAACACGATCCTTTTTAGCATCACGAATGATTGACTTGAGTTTATTAATCATTGGTCGAATGGGTTGACTCTTCTTAAAAAAGAGTTCTGCATTCTTGAATTCACCAAAATCAAATGATTCACCGGCAGCAAGTTTATATGCATTGAACTGCTGATTGTCGAGCGTGTGAATCACATTAGCAGCCTGATCGACGACGGATATCTTTGCTGTAGTATGAAATAGAGTTTCATCGATATCAAATACCGTCAGGGTTTTACCTGTCTGGGATTCTCTGATTTCACTAAAGGCCTTCATTTCTTCTTTACGTTACCAATGGTGTATTTGGCTTGCAGATCCCAATCTTTCTTATCTCGGTGCGGGATGATCTTGATCTGCCGCAGGGTAGTCGTCTCGGTTGGTACCACTTTAAGTTTAAGTAGACCCCAGTCGGAAAGCAGGATAGAAATAGTATTCCGACGGGCAAAGTCATCTCGCGTGAAGTTGGATGGTTTACCATCGAGCATAAACAGTTCTTTGAAATGCACAATAAAGTATCGTCCTTGTTTGTGAAGAATATGGCAACTCTGATATAGAGTGTTTTCTTCTTTCCTCGAGGAAACCCCGATGCGTGTAAGGGTCTCACGCACCTTGAGAAAATCATCAGGATCATCAAGTGATACTTCCAGCATATCTACAGGAGTCCATTCCATAATATCTTCTTCGTTATTCACCATGTACTTCTATTTATACTATTTGCCACCTCTATCAGTAGCTTTGATCAACGATTCTAGTTGATCCGGTGATAACAATGTATATGCTTCTCTGGCTCGATGAGCTGAGTATTCATAATATTCCATGATAGCAGCAATCTCCCGGGGATCTGGTGCCTTCTTTATCCACTTGGAAAACCTCTTTCTAGGTCGAACCATAGAACACAGGAAATCGTACTGCATCTTGGGCGGCAATGCATAATGACGATTCATCTCATTTGCAATCAAGGTGGTATCTTGGAAATAAGACAGCGACCGATTAATCATGAATGGCACATATGCCTTGGCAGGTGAATCAGGATCAAGTGATTCTTCTAGTGCATTATACCCATTAAACAGTGCGGCCTTCCCGGTTGGGCCATTGATCGATTTAACGAAATCAAATGGTGATAGCTTTTTCATTTCCAAGTCAAATTAGCCATCAGTTCAACCATACATGCAACGAGATTCAATTCTCTGTCACTCACGAAAGCCGCTTTGTAAGAATATTCAGCGAGAATCAAAACCGCATTGGGAATACTCTGTGGTGCAACATGGTCATTCAATGAATCATACAGGGCCCGGAAGGTTACAGTAGAATCAAGGTCTGAATTATTCGCGACCCAAGACCGAACAGATTTGAAGTCTTTCTGCCGAAGATAGGTCATCACCTGCGCGAGATTTTGATCGGAAAGACCAACCAGGACATCGGGTGTGATTTCACCAGATGAGCTATATCGTTGACATTCATTAATCACCCGTCGCCAATCTGGTGCATGTTTGATAATCAATTCAGCAAGAATCTTCTCGGCGTAGCTAATCCCCTCTGCCTTCAGGATAGGAATCAGTCGATCTTTCATGAAAGTCATCGACAGCTTTGCCATTTCTTTCTTGGATGTATTGAATTCATGGACCGAACACCGAGAGTGCAGTGGTTCGATAATTCGATTCTTGAAATTACATGTCAGGATGAATCGACAATTGGAACTGAACTCTTCGATGAAACCACGAAGAGCTGGTTGGGTCGACTGTGGATTCAGATAGTCTGCTTCATCAAGGATCACGACCTTATAAGCCGAACCCATTGAGATCGTAGATGCATACTGTTTGATCTTACTGCGAAGAACATCAATACCCCCATCTTCTGAGGCATTGATCATAATATGGTCAAGGTCGAGTTCTTTACACAAAGCCTTCGCGACAGTGGTCTTACCCAGACCCGCTGTTCCAGCGAAGATCATGTTTGGTAATTCACCTGATTTTACAATCTCCTGAAAGGTCTTCTTCAGTGCAGGTGGGAGAATGATATCATCGACTTTTTGAGGGCGGTATTTTTCAACGAAGAGGAACTCACTTGGATTTGTTTTCATAGTATAATAGTAAAAAGGGGATTAGTGGTTTGTGATTCTCATATTGAGTCCCACAAATAACGCTACCACTATCACGGATTCATTAATGAATCAATTGCACTGGCATTCCTGGATTTCTCCATCGGCATCACATACCGCGGGGTCATACGATGGGCCGTCGTCTCCCGGAGTGGGTTCAACCGGAGGCATAATTTCAGCATCTGCAGAAGCAGCGCTGCCAGGCCGATCAGGTCCTACTTCTGATAGGTCAGATGATTCGGGTTTATTCCCCTCCACGAAAGCAGAGAATCTTTCACCCAGTTCTCCAACGGATTTGAGTTCGTTGAGTTCAAATGCACCTCGCCGAGATGCAACCTTAAGGACTTCTACTGCAAATGCAATATCACGGAGTCCGATTTGCGGGGCAGGTCCTTCAGTGGGCCCCGGTCCTTCAGTAGTTTCTTCTGTATTTTCTTCAGTCATTATATGTCTGTGTGTTTTCTGTGTGGTAATACTATATCAATTGAATGATGATCTAGTATCAAGTGCGATGTAGTAGATCACTGTATTAGCAGTTTTATTTACCCATTTGCTAAGCAGCTTCTTGGAGAGAATCACCTCATAGTCACCTGGCAAAACCTTGATTTCCGCGACCCGACAATTGAGTTCAAATGTCTGGTCAGTTGATTGGCCAAGATCGATCTCCAGTTTATTGGCATTCGATCCAGAGGGATCGTGGACCACGACCTTGATCTTTTTACCGTCACCGATAAACCCAACGATACCATGTCCAAGTGCAGCTGCAGCAGAACGGATCGAGGCAACCTGATTCTCAACAAGGTTTACAGTCACATCACCTTCGTCGAGTTTAATACTCTTCGTGGGTGAAGTGAGATTCTTGGTCTCGGCAAATCGATATGTCATCGTACTGTTACCGGATTTAAGAGTAAGATGATCATCATTAAATGTCACCTCGGGATCTTCCATTAGGTTATATACCGTCAGGAATTCATTCAGGTCATAAATGCCGAATGGTGTATCAAAGGTCTCAGCGACCTGGGCTTCTGCTTGAATCGACTTAGATTCAGCAAGGGTTTTGATTGTAGAACCTGCATGGACGATCAAGTTTGGTTGAATCGTCGCGAAGTTCTTGAGGATGGAGACTGTTTCAGGGCTTAATTTCATATATTGAATGTTAATTGATTGGTATCTATTATATCAGAATTTTGGGTTTTGTCAACCTCAATCATGAAGAGTAAACATGCCGCGGCATGTGCCGCATGGTGATACCCGGATTCAGGATCATTCTTTTCATCTCGCTGCAATGCCCACATGTGTCTTTGTGCAGCAGCGAAGTATCGAGTCCAGGCGCTATCAAGTTTCTTCCAGTTACCTGCAGAATACTTATTGGCGCCAAAAGTCAGGACCCGAACAACCTCTTCAAGTGCATGTGGCGGTAGTAGAGAATAGTCAGATTTTTCGGAGTCGTGTTTCATTCCATCTTCCTCATCATCTTCCTCATCCCGAACAAATTGATTAATATTGGTCATGTGTTTAGTTTCAATTTCTGGTCATAGAAAAATGGTGGGGGATTTTACACCCCCACCGTGATCCAAAATGGCGGGGATTTTACACCCCGCCGTGATCCGATCTGGTTAGACCTCTGCTACGATACCGAAGGGCGCGAACATCTCACGATACCCGCGGCGCAAGCCGAGCGAATACCGGGTCACATCCTTACCCTTGGAGGATTTACGCTGGTTGGGATAGATATCCGTGACCGTGCGCTTCTCAGCAAGAACCGCTCGCAGGTTGGCAATCACTGCCGTGGGGTTCTTGATATTCAACCGAGTGCGAAGTTCGCCTTCAGTTGGAGTCGCGCCGCCAGCGAGATAGGCATACACCTTCTTGTTCTGTGTAGCTGCAGGCTTGTTCTGTGTGGTCGTGTTCTGTGTGGTATTAGTCATTTCTGTTTCTGTTTCTGTTTGTTATTTGATACGTGGTATCAAAAGGGTTATTGGTCAACCGTCAGTCAACCGATTGGTCAACCGACGAGTGAGGGGGTTGCGGTATCTCCGGTCTGTCCAGCGGCAGCGGCTTCAGCGGCTTCCGAGGCGGCCATTTGAGCTTTCAGGAGTTCAGTTCCATCCCCGATCTTGTCGAATAGGTCCATGAACGTCTGGCGGAGGTCATCATCGAATCGATTCGTGCAGAGTTCAACAGCACTGCGTTCATCACCGAAGATCGAAAAGGTGTGGATAACATGGCACAGTCGTCGAGTGGAGACAAAGTCACCGATCGCGCCATCTTCATAGGTCTTGCGAATCGAAGTTCCCCAGGCAATCAGCTTGGTCACAAGGGCGTCACACTCCGTGTCGAACTTGTGAACGTGTTTCTTGAGGATCTTTTCCTCGATTGAAGGGCTCGCATACGGCTGTTCAAGGGTGACGACGAACCGTTCAATGAAGGCATCGTCGATGATATTGGCACCCGTGTAGCGCCCATCATCTGAGCCCCGGCCCTTGGTATTCGCCGTCGCGACGACAGTGAACCCTGGAGCCGGGGTCATGATCTCACCCGTTTTTTTCACGAGGATCGGTTTACCCTCCAGCACACCTTGCAGGCACATGATCTTATTGGTCCCGCGATCCAGCTCGTCAATGAGCAATACCGCACCGTGTTCCATCGCCTTGAGGACAGGGCCTTTCTGGAAGACCGTTTCGCCCTTGACCAATCGGAAACCGCCAATCAGGTCATCTTCATCCGTCTCGGGTGAAATCTGAACCCGAACATATTCTCGGTTGAGTTGAGCGCAAGCCTGTTCAGCCATCATGGTCTTCCCGTTACCGGACAGCCCGGAGATGTAGATTGGAAAGAAGGATTTGCTCTGCAGAGCTTTCTTGAGGAGGGAGAAATTGCCCCAGGGGACAAAGGACGGATCTTTCGCAGGGACAAAGACCGAATCATTCATTGAAGAGGATACAGTCGTCGCGAAGTTCGCGGGCTGTGTCGATTCAGACGAGACCGGATCCGATTCGGTCACTGGGCCCGAGGGGACAATCTGAGCGACTTTCTTGGGGAAAGAAGCCTTCAGCACTGGAGTCGGAGCCGCCTTGGCATCAGCCTTGAAAGAATACCGACCCCGAGAAACCTTAGTGATTTCCTGCATGAGCCGATCAGCGACCTTGCGGGGTTCACCCAGACGCGTCACGGCATCGTAAATTTCCTGGTTGCGATAGGAGGGCAAATCTCCCATTGAGTCTTTGAGTTCGGTGTGGATTTTTGTGGTCAGTTGGTTCATAATGTAGGTGTTCTTAATTCTGTATTAATACTATCAGGTTTTTCCGGTTTTGTCAATAGGTTTCTTCCGATTTCTTTGGTTAGGCGATGATTTCCGTGAATTTGTTGAGGAAAACCCGGGATTCCTGTTTAGCCCGGTTGGATTTCATGAACTCTCGGCGGAGTGTCAGGATTGCCTTTTTGTCATTCATGTCGAATACCTTTTCGGGAGCATCGTCATCATCATCACCATCCTCAGCGATCTCCAGTGCTTCATCCCGGATCAGGAACAGCATGTCATACCCAAAGGTATCGGCGATGGCGGCACATTTGTCTTTCTTGAGATTTACCTTCAGTGCTTCCTGAGTGGCCGCGGGGAGGCCGAGTGTGTAATTCATCGTTCGCTCCAAGATCCGCTTGGAGCCCAGCCGATACCCGATCAACGTGCAGTTGACCATTCCCTTAAGAGCAGCGAACAATGTCGAGGTCATTGAATCACCCGCTCGGCGGGGCGAGAGTTCAAATTGCTTCCCCCTCCATTGAATCGTTTTGTAGACTTTCGCGTATCGATCAGTTGCATTTACCATTCCGATTCCATTGGCGTCACCGTCCGTCAGGAAAATCACATTGGTTTTCTGGATTCGATATTTTTTCTGGAATCGTTCAATGATCTCTGCCGCAATGATAATGGTCTCGTCCAGTGGAGTAGCACCCAGTTGTTCAACCGTGGAATTGGCGGAATAATAGCTGCGACTCAGGCGGCGGTTACCGACCAGCCCGATCAGCGCATCCTCATAGGCTTTTTTATTCAACCGGGAGGATACCAACTCAAATATATTGGTCTGGTCGAATGCCACCTGGTCAGACACATTGAATGGATCGACCTTTCGGTTCTCATAACCACCTGAAGTGAAACCATAGACCTCGAATGGAATCCCAACCTTTTTACAGAAGAGCACCAGGACGGCCGTCTGCCGAATCACGGCATTCAGTGTGCCGCCCATTGAGCCGGAGTAGTCGATGAACATGACCATACCGTGGTTTTTTGCATCGGCCAATTGAGTCACGGATTGAAAGATGTTATCGTCAATCTTGTACTGATGAAGTTTGTCGAGATTCAATCGACCAGTGCGCGCCTCAGTGGACCGAGAGTATTGAAATGCCGCCTTCTTTCGATTGAATTCATTGACCATGTATGTGACACGGTTCTTGTTATCATCTTGGAACTTTTTGTAGTTCTGTTTAAACTCCTCCTGAGCAGCAGGATTGGATCTGAAATACTCACGGGATTGTTTGACCTCCTCGAAGGGAATAACTCTTTTGATGAGCTCATCTCCACGGAGGGTGTGAAGTGTTTTGGGATCTCCAGTCGCCCGAGCTTTTTCAAGGAACTCATCCATCTTTTTCTGAGTATGGCTACTGAAGTCGAAGTCATCCTCTGGATTTGAGCTAGGATTTGGGCCGTCTCCCGAGGTTTTGCTTGTCGAGGAGTCTTTCTGTTCCTCATCCCCGGATTCTCCCCCATCGGTTTTTTCCTCGTCCCCGGATTCTTCACCACCGGATTTTTCTCCACTGGATTCTTCCCCATCACCGGATTTTTCATCATCACCGAGTTCATCCCCGGGTTTTCCCTCCCCGGGCTGTTCACTGCCCTCTTGTTCTTCCCCATCTGATTCTTCGTCGCAAGACTGTTCTCCGCCCGGTTCTGGGTCACCATCACTGAGTTCTGGTTCTGGGCCGGGCACCGTTTCCGGCTGTTGTTCATCGGCCATCATTCCCGCCGCTTCATCGGCGAGCAGAATCACTTCTTCCATCGTCTCGGCTCGCTCACACCGGTCATAAAATTCCTGCTCCTTGGCAGATAGGTCGACCTCCACATGATCGCCGAGTTTTGCTCGGATGTTGATCCGGTCCAATACGCCGAAAGTATTTGGGTCCTTGCCCTGCAGATCAAACAGATCCGATTCAAACATAGCGGCGCGGCCTTCACGAAAGGGTCGAATCAGACCAGGGTACAGGGTTTGAATCATGCGCTCGATTCGGATGTCCTCGATGATGTTGAGGACAGGAACCTTCCGGGGATTGTCACTGCACCACTTAAGCCACAGGCCATTATCAGTGTGGAGGGCATGGGATATCTCATGACCAATCACCATATCCAATAGCCCAGCTTCTTCATCGAAGTTCCACTGGGGGAGTCGGAGGATCCGATTCTTGGTATCAAAGGAGGCGGTTTGAAAATCACCCTCCCGAATTTCGATGTTCTCTCGGCAGAGGAGGCGAGCAAGCATCTTTTTCGAAGTTTGAATCATGTAACTATACTACCACAAACTCCAGGGAATGTCAACACATTCGGTGATTTTTCTTCGAATTTCTCAAAAAACGACGAAAAACGATCAATTTGCGATCATTTTCGTGAAGTTATTCTGTTTGGTGAATTCAAGTCGGCGGTCAAACCGACCCTCTAGGACATCTCTTTTGTGTGAAATGATGAAAACTCGGGTATCATCTGACAGATTCCTCAAGATTTTCAGCAGATTGTCGACCCCATCTGTGTCTAGTGAGGAGTCGAATATCTCGTCGAGTATGAGTAAATTGGTGTTTACCGAATTTTTCATCTTCGCGATCTGGCGCCAGGCAAAGAGTAAAGCCAAATCGATTCTCTGTTTCTCCCCCTCACTAAATGAAGCATACGCGAAGTTATCCCGATGCCTTGATCGAATGGTTTCATTGAACGACTCGTCGAGTTCAAAGGAGATGAAAAAGTCTAGGACGTTGAGGTGGGAATTGATCAGCCGATTCATTACAGGAAGATACTGCCGGATGACCTTGGTTTTGATTCCGGTATCTTTGAGCATTTCGATTATCACGTCATTGTAAAGCCTATCCTCTGATTCAGATGATCGCTGTTCCAGCAGAAAGTCTTTCTTGCTCAAATCTTCTTGCAGGGTCTTCTGTGTTTTACTGACATCAGCACCACCATTGTTCTGGATCTTCACCTGGAGTTTGGAAATCTGATTCTGGTAACCCAAGATTGCTTTACTATTATCAGTAATGACAGTCCTCGATTTCGCCAGGTCGTTGCACATATCAACTGAAATCTTCATCTGCCTAACGATATCAGCAGTGTGTTCCACATTAACATCGGATTGTGATTGAATGGCTTTCGCGGAAACACCCAGGGCATCCATTCGAATTTGCTTGAATGATTCCTCGATTGACTGTTCACATGTAGGACACTCTGACCTGCCTTCGTAAATCTGAGCCTGTTTTACAATGTCTTTCCTCTTATGTTTCAATTCAACTCGCTCGACCTCAATCTCCTTGGATAATCTAGTAACATCTGCGAGTTCTTTTGCTGCAATTTCATTGAGCGTATCATACTTCTCCTGGTGTTTCTGATTCTCTGCATTCAGGTCTCGAATGTTTTCAGATAGATCCCGGATATCATCTTCGTGCTCTTGGATCTGTTGAGCATCAATCCCCATGAGTTCTTCTATGTGATCTTTCTGTAGGGATATCCTCTCTTTAAGTGTCACGATGTTTCCCTCAATGGCATCAATTCTACCCTTAAGAGCGAAGTTGTGTTCCCGAACCAATCCATTCATCTTCGTGAAAATCCCGATATCCAGGAGGTCTTCAATCACATCTCGCCGAGACCCAGATGGTAATTGCATGAATGGAACAAAACTACTGGACCCCAGGACCACGACCTGGTGAAACGATTTATGATTGAGTTTCAGGATATTCAACTCCAGGACCTTCTGATAATCCCTGGAATGGGATTCTTGATTCAGGAGTGTGCCGTTCTGCCAGATCTCAAAGACATTTGGTTTAATACACCGGATTACCTTATATGAAGTAGACCCAATATCAAATGCAACCTCTACCTCCAGATTTTTCTGATTGATAGAGTTGAGTAATTGTGGCTTGTTGATGTTCCTATGTGGTTTACCAAAAAGGGCAAAACTTAGGGCATCCAACATTGTAGACTTTCCTGAACCATTAGAACCCACGACGAGTGTCGACTTAAATGAATCTAAGTTCACTCGGATTGGATCATTCCCGCAACTCAGAAAATTGCGATACTGCACATATTTGAAGTTGATCATGTAAGTTCAAGACTCTGTGCCTCTGCGTAGAGTTCCTGTATTTTCTTTTTGATGCGATCTTTGTCTAGGTCAGTTATCGTTGCATCGATGTAGCTGTTGAGCAACTGCCCAGTGTCCTGTAGAGAAATCTCTTGGTCACGAATTGATGCGGCAGTGAATTCATCGAAGCTTTCAACGATCTTTAGGTCAAACGGCTCTTGAACATTAATCATGTCAAGGAACTGGTCGAATGTAAAGGGATCCTTTTTATTCAAGACCACGACCTTCAGGAATTTACCCGCAAGGTTATCTGGTACTGATATGTCGGACTCTTCATTCGAGTCATCATATGTCATTTTATGATACAGCTGATGTGGATTCACGACCTTATCTAATTCCCTTGTCTCAGTATCCAGGACATGAAAGCCCTTGGTATCATTGCAGTCACTCCAGGTGAGTTCATATTGTGTTCCAAGATACAAGACATTATCTTTATGGGATGCAGTATGATAATGACCACTCAGGACCATCTCATATCGTGAAAGGAACTTATGATCCAGCCCATGACTTTTGATATCTGTGTTACCAAGATACTTGAATCCAGCAAGTTCAAGGTGACCCATCAAGATAGGTGCAGCGGCAGTCTTAACAAACTCCATGCATTGTTCCTGATTATCTTCCGTCATCCATGGAAGCATCGCGACATCCAATCCAGAATCAAAATGAAGAACCGTTGGGTCCATATGGATCTTGATGCAATCATAATGACTCAGCTGTTCAGTCAGTGATGAAAGGTCATTAGTATTTTTCCAATATACGTCGTGGTTTCCAGGAATGATATGCATCGTCATACCAAGCTCTTTGAGTGGCTCAATGAACATCTCCCGGTTGCGTTTCAGCACCTTGTAGTTCACATACTTACGATGATCAAAATAATCACCCAGGTGGAGGATGGTCTTGATGTTATTCTCCTTACAGTATGGGAAGAATACCTCGCGGTAGAACTTCTCCATATAGTCAAGGAAGATATCACTCCCATTGTTCACACCACAGTGTGTGTCGTTTAAGATTGCAACTTTGCTATTTTCCATGATAAAAATTTGTCGACCACTTCAACGAAAGTTTCTTTTGGTGTAGAGTGGGTGGTATCTGTGTGAAAGACGAGTTCATCCATCTTGGGGTATTCAAAATCCGCATAATGAAATTCCCGTTTGGTATCTCGATCTGAAGTAAGGTATACAGAGAAGACCTGTTCTGGGTTACGATGTCTTAGGTCAGCACGCAGATACCGAAATGGATTGACTAAAGACATCACGGCATCCTCATCTTCGTGATTCAGATAGGTTGCAATAGTATTGGCATTAGTAATATTCTGGACACGGCCGTCTTGGGTATACCCAGGATTAGGTGTGATCTTACGAAGCTCATCACCATCAATCTGGAAGTACCCCGGTCGGGCATGCCGAAAGAGATTACTAAGTGTGGTCTTACCGGACCCCGGTTGACCGAATATAGAGATAATCATACGAAGAATTTTTCCAATGAAGCCACTGTTACATTACTCTTCCGAGTTCTGGTCAACTTACCCAGTTGTTTGATCTTCTCATCTCGTCGACGAATGATGTCTGACCGAACACGAACCTTTTCAACAATCGAAAGACCCATATCAGCATCATGAAAATCAGCGAATGCCTCAATCCCTGCTCGTTCGATGTAGAGAGCTTTGATATCCTGGTGCTTTTTCTCTTTCTGGATGCGGCGGAGAAAAGCATAGTAACAAATCTGAGTAAAATAAGAAAAGGCGTTTGGGTTACCTGTCCTGGTTGCCTTCGTGATATCATAGTTCATAATTGCCTTAACGCAATTCTCTATAGCATCACTTACCATTTCTTCACGATAGGTGTAACATGAAAAGTTTGGTTTCCTGGAAAGACCCTCTGATATCTTTAGGAAGCAGGTACCGATATAGTCATCGATCTGTGGTTCTAATTTCTCTTCTGCTCTTGCTTCATGTGTGGAATTTACATAACCAACAACTGCAAGAGAGAATTCCTTATTGTTAACGTAGTGTTCGCCTTTTTCTCTTTTCATGTAACTATTATAACACAGAGGGGTTCTATTGTAAAGAGGTTTCTGATAAATCTCATATAAAGATCCCTTTTGTGTTGACAGATTTGTGGAAGTATGTTATAATTTATTTCTCGAAAGAAGAAGAAAGAAGATCAATTTAGATCCTATTAGGCAAGGGTCTTAAAGAAGGACAAATCAATTACGACCACCAAAGGTTTGATCTCCATCATCATTTAAAAGTCCATTCCAATCTTGTAGATTAGATTTGGGTTTGGATTTAGGTTTGGTTTTCTTCTGAGCATTAATGTATTTCTCATATTCCTCTGGAGAGAGAACTTGCTTTAGTTTATTCTTCAACAGATTAACATAGTACATTTGTTTCAACTCTACTGTTGCATTACATCTCCCGATGATATTCCTATCCATGAAGACAAATTCAGTATCAATTGCTTCTGGAACATACGGTGAGAGAGTAATAACTTCACTAAACCGATGGAATTCCAATACACCATACGCAACAGTGATACCATTCTTATAGTCATATAGTCTTTCTTCCCCCAGGATCCTCGATCCATCTACAAGAGTATATGCAACAACATGCATTGCGTCGATAAATTCTTCTAGGTCGTCTGTCATGATTTTATTTAGACTTCACTCACTGCCGATTGGGATTTCATACAATTTGAAGTTCAAATCCTCCTTCTGATAGATTTCCACACGGGCGATTGCATGACCCAGTGTGTAATTCTTACGGGATTTCCAGCTTAGATTATCAGCAATATCGTATACCACGGTGCCCTGACCATTAGCACTCTTTCTTAATCCTCGACCGATTGATTGAAGTAATCGAATCTGACTTTTCGTGGGAGATGCCAAAACGATATTCGCAAGACTCTTGATATTGATCCCAGTAGAAAAGGTTCCCATGGACGCAACGATGATGGCATTTTCCTCTTTCTCTGTTAATTCCCGAATCCGTTCTCGTTCATCAGCACTGACGGCACCCGAGACGAAGAAGACTTTCCTACCATCAGTGGCACCTCGTGTGATCATATCGTGTAATGGTTTACCGTGTTTCTCCACGAGGTTATACAGCACCAAAGTATTACCCTTCTGGTCCAGTGATAGATTGCAGATGAATCGATTACGAGCCTCATTGCTCACCAGAAAATCAATTTCATCGGCATACTTCTGTTTACCAAATTTCTTTTTTACGGCATCTGGGTATTTCAGGACCAGGCATTTGATTTCCAGGTCAGCAAGAGTTTGATTCGCAATGAGTTCACTTGTACTGACGACCTTCAGGGGTTCACCGAAGTGACCACTCAGGACAAGTTCATGCACCTTTGTTCCATCTAATGTGCCTGTCGTGCCGATTCGGAAATATGCATTCTGCAGTCTCTCCATGATTGTATTCAATGACTTCGCCTTAAAGGTGTGAGCTTCATCACCGACCACCATACCGAATTGTTCGAACCATTCCGGTGCACATCGAATTGCGGACTGCCATGTTGTAATCACGACTCGTTGGGAGAAATCATTTCGTTCTTTGCCAGAGTATATACGATGAACATTCTCCTCGGTGTCAAATGAATTCTTGACTGAATAGTCTTTGAAGTCTTTAAAGAGTTGTTCGACCAATGAGGTCGTTGGAACAATGATCAGGACTTTTTCTTCAAAGGCATTCAGGAAGAAACTCATCATCAGGTAGATCATCAGTGATTTCCCAGAACCTGTAGGTGAGACAAGGATTGCTCTCTGCTCGACCATTGCATGATGCCATGCTTGTAATTGATAATCCCTGGGAGCGAATGGTAACTTATTCTCCTCTAGGTGCGCTGCAAGTTCTTTGATCTGTATAGACCGCGGCTGGATATCATTGGAAACTACAAATTCATACTCACGCGCCTTCGCGAACGCTTGGAGATTGTTCAGAAGACCATAGGGCAGTAACTGATTCCGGGAGTTGAACAGACGAATTTTGCCATCCCACATCTTATTACGGAACGCAGGCATGAATTTGTATCCCGGAACATAAAATGTGAAATGCTCTGACAATTCCATTAGAATGCCAGAGTCATCACTATGCACCTGGAGAAATGCTTCATTCCGTTTGGTGACAGTGATCATGATTTATCTATACTGGTTTCACGGCTCTTTTCTTATATTTCATGCCCCTCTTGGCTTCACTGATATTTCTCCTGTGTTCTTCAGTGTGTTTCTTGCCCCTCCTGGCTTCACTCATCTTTCTCCGGGTTTCTTCTGAGATGGGTTTCCTATTCTTATTGGCTTCACGCATCTTTCGCCGGGTTTCTGTGGAGTGTTTCTTGCCCTTATTGGCTTCACTGATCTTTCTCCGGGTTTCTTCTGAGGCGGGTTTCCTATTCTTATTGGCTTCACTGATCTTTCGCCTGTGTTCTTCTGAACGATTCTTTCCGGCTTCACTCATCTTTCTCCGGGTTTCTGTGGAGTGTTTCATACCCAGCGTTGGCGGCCAGAAGGTCATATTCTTCATCAACATCCATGCAGACTTATCACCATCTCGGCCATGAATCTTCCAGAGTAACCAGTGTGCCACAATATGTTCTCTATGAGTGAGATAAGAGAAGTTGGATTCCACATCAGTACCACCGGCATGGACTGGGATGATATGATGGCGATCAAGACCAGAACCAACGGGTTCCCATTGTTCCTTGAGATTCTTACGGGATTCCACGAGATTGTGGTAGAGGGTGTTATAGATAGTCATATCTCATGCACCTGCAGTAAAGCGTTTCCAGTCAATGATGTTTCGAATGTTCTGGTGCCGCCATTTCACATTATCCATTATATCAATCAGTGTATCAACCAAGGTCTTTTGATAGTCAATCTGGGACTGCAATCGAGTGAGGTCAGAATCTGCCTTGTAGTAATAATCCATGTTACTCTTCATTGGTTTCGTGCCGCCAAAAAAGGGATCATAGGGCCACGCAAGCTCATCCATCTGTGTCTTCGTCATTTTCCCCTCATAATAGAGCCACTTGTCTTTCTTCATGGCATCGAACTCCGTCACTTTCCGGTTCAATCTCAGTTTAGAAATACTCAGAAGTTCTAGGTATTTTGAATGGAGTTTAGCGGACGCTATAGATGTTTGGTCGAGGTTCAGTTCGTCAATAACAGAATCTTTCTGCCACATTGTCAAAACGTCTTCTAATGTCATATATTATCTATCAGAGGATAGCGAATCGATCATACCGAAACGTGACATCTGCTTGCGTGTACTCGACATCCGTTGTCTGTGTACTGAATTCCACACCCGAGATAGACGTCGGGAAGGCGCTAATGAATTGGAATTGCTTATTGACATTGTTGGCGCTTGTGAGGACAGACAGAATCATATCATTCTTCGTGATAGTTTTCTTCGTGACATTATCCTGGATCCAGTCATGAATCTCCAGGTAGTTCTTCATGTCCTCATCAATCAAGAATCGAAGCGTCAATGCGCCATACTCGGGTCTATCACCAGGTACATACCCAATACTTCCTCGATAAGATACCGCGACTTCACCGAGATTGAGTTCCGGGATAGAAAAGGTCGTGACGAAGTATTCGACGTTTGCGTATTTCGTTTTGTCTATCACCAGCTTAAATCCGGTTGGGGATAGACCGTTAAAGTTGGTCGTTAAAGTACTATTCGCCATATTCTTTATTTATCTCTGGTGTTTCTTATAGGGACCGCGTTTCTTACCCTTCTTGGCGGCAGCCATCTTTTTCCGGGATTCCTCTGTGTGTTTCTTACCCAGTTGGGCTTCACGCATTTTCTTTTTAGTCGCGTCAGTGCGTTTTGTGCCCATCTGTCGCTCGCTGATATTTCGTCTGTGTTCTTCTGATGGATTCTTACAGGATTCACGGATCTTTCGCTTGTGTTCCTCTGAGAGTTTTTTCCCCTTCTTGGATTCACTGATCTTTCGCTTGGTTTCTTCTGAGCATGGTCCCTGTGTTTTACCCTTCTGGGCGACTGACATTTTCCTTCGGTGTTCCTCGGACTTTTTCTTACCCTTCGATGCAGCCGACATTTTTCGCTTGGTTTCGTCAGTGTGTGGTTTGCCCGTTCTTGTCGGCCAATATGGCATATTTTTCATAACTCGCCAGGCAGCTTTGTCACCATCTCGACCATGGATTTTCCACAGTAACCAGTGAGCAGCGATGTGTTCACGATGGGTAAGGTAGGTAAAATTAGATTCATCATCAGTTCCACCTGCGTGTCTGGGAATAATGTGATGGCGATCAAGACCAGAGCCAATGGGAACCCATTGTTCTTTAAGACATCTGTGAGATTCCACGAGATTGTGGTAGAGGGTGTTATAAATATTCATGCTGCATACTTTCTTTAAACTGTTAGTGTAGAGACCTTGGGGACGCGAATCCCGTGAAGGTCATATTCTCTTCTATTTATACTTTTCGATTTTTCCAGGGTGGTACTAAAAAGGGATCTCCCTAAGGAGACCCCTGTGATTTCTTAGATAGCTATCTTAGCTGTCTAGGTTGATCGATGTGACGCCGAAACGCATGAAGTAAGGATTCGCACCAGCGGTCAGAAGTCCACCTTCAGTACCAGTGTCGAACGCAGCGGCTTCAGCACTGGCATCAGAACCATCACGATAAGGCTTGAGCGCCTGATCCTTGATGATCGGGTTATGAGCAACACCATACCGAGTCTTGAAGGCAATCTTCGGCTGGAAGTCATCCTCACCAACGGCTCTCACCATTGTCAGCGGAACGTACGGGCAGTAGAAGAAACCAGCATCGAATGGACTGGTACCGCGGTAACCAATAAGCACATCACCAGAAGAAGCGAAGGGATCAACATACACCTTCATGCCGCCGATGGAACCGATGAGGGTATTTCCAGCGTAATCAGAGTTAATGTTGGAACCGACACCCGTGGAGTCAAGCTTACCAGTGGCAGCAAGAGCAGAGGCAACATCGGAATGAACAACAGCCCAGTTACCTTTACCTCGGCGAGTATTCGTGAAGATCTGATTGGCCTCAAGGTCGATCTGGAACAAGAGGGATTGGAATCTCTCCATGGCCCAGCGTCCATCAGCATCAGCAACCAAATCAAATGCACCCTTCGTGGAAACACCGGTCTGGTCTGCACCAAGAACAGCGTTCTGTCGGATGTTATAAAGAACCTCGCGATTGATCTCACTCAAGATTTCCTGAGAGAGGATATTCGACAGTTCACTCTCGGCATCAAGACCATGAATGGCCTTAAGATCCTGGGAGAGTTCCATCGAGTATTCAGCTTTCAGAGCACGTGTGTGAGCAGTAACCGTGGTCTTTTCGATAGTGAAACCCATGTTGGCCGTGACATCACCTTCACCAGTAGCACTGGTATTACCAGTACCAGCCGGAGATGTTCCGGTTCCAGCGAAACCGTTATCAGCAACATCAAAGAGAGCTTCTGTATCACCATCCGAGACATTATCGGTAACAGCAACACCGTTGTACCGCGACTTCATCGCGAAGATGAGTCCGGTCGGGCCATTCATCGGTTGAACACCACAGATATCATAAGCGATAAGCTGGGGCATTGCACGACGAACGAGGGAAACGAGAACAGGATCACTGTAGGTCGCACTCGCCTGAGCGGTACCACCAACAGCTTCGTTCATCATCTGACTCTGTTCACGGAGAGCGTTCTCTGTGTTTTCGAGGAGTTTGGCTGTAACAGCCATACGGTATGCATCCTTGATCGGAGGCGCGTCGGCATGTTCCAAGATGGGCTGCCATTTCTTAAGGGCGTTTTCTGCGTTAAACATAATAGTTGTTTTTTTCTAGTTAGTTAGTATTTGGGTTAATTACCTTTAGCGAGGCGAGAGAGTGCATCAGAATATTTCTGCATTGTCGGGGAAAGATCCGACGCAAGGTCAGCTCCCTCTTCAACAATCTCAGTAGTTTCGATGATACCCTTTTCTTCCTCAGTGCTTTCTTCAATTTGCTTGCCAGAGAAGATTGAATCCTTGATGGTCTCGACCTTTCGTGTGAAAGTATCGATATCAACAAATTCAATGCCCTCGACCAATGAAGCGAGTTTAACAGCTTGGGTAGTCGTGAGATCGTCAGAAGCTTCGCCCAGGACCTTTTCACGGTTCAGAGTTTCAATTTCTTCTTTCAGAGCCTCAGTACCACTCTTGCTCTCTTGCAGTTCATCATTCAGCCGGACAGATTCTTTTTCGAGCGTATCGAAAAGGTCCACCTTGCTTTCAGGAACTTCAATATAGTGTTCAGTGAATAGTGTTTTCAAAGCACCCATAAAATCTTCCGTGATCTCAGTACGAAGTCCGCCATCAACGGCAACTTCATTATCTTTGACCCATTCATCCACAGCATAATCAAGGTAAGAATTGACCTTCTCGACGAGGTCCGAGCGAATTGCATCAGTCTCTTCAACCAATTGAACCTGGTATTTCTCTTCCAGCTTCTCAGTGGTTTCATGAATCTTAGATGTGAAGGCGGCTTCGAAGATTGTGGCAGCTTTGTCCTGGAAGTCTTCCGTAAGACCTTCCGTGGAGTTAATAAGAAGGTCAAGGTCTTCTTTGTAAGAACCCTTGGCTTTCTTCGTTACTGCTTCTTCTTTCTCGTCCTCTTCCTCATCTTCGTCTTCATCTTCTTTCTCAGCGTCGACATCGACTTCTTCATCGACCTCTTCGTCCTCATCTTCGTCTTCATCGTCGTCTTCGTCTTCTTTCTCGACTTCAACAACGGGCTTCTTACCTTCTTCAACAACCTCAGCTTCCTCAGAAAGCTCAAGATCATTTAGAAGTTCTTCTTCGGGATTTGTTTGTTTTTCCATAGTAGTTACTTCTTCCTGATTAGAGTTTTGAGAGGAAATCTTGGAAGACTTTTGTCTGAACCTTTGCAAGGTCAGCTGTTGAAGCTTCTTTGATTTCAGTCTCGTATTTTTCAATTTGCCGAGCAGTTAAGATACCCTTGTCCCAGATCCAATCAACACCTTCCATAATGCCATTAACAAATGCACCAGGGGCGGACGGATCTTGGACGATATCAATAGTAGAGAGTGCGAAATCGTTATTAACACGACTTACACCACCCTTCATCTCGACTGTTCCCATACCACGACTAGAGACACCCAACTTTACTCCACCTTCAACGAGTCCTTTCACGATTTTACCCATCGGTGTATCGAGTATGAGTGCCTTTCCAACAACATCATCACCGTTCCATTTCAGTTCAGTGATGCGATGTGAAACTTTATCGAGGTTAATTGTAGGACCGTCTGGGTGATTCAATTCACCGACAGCACGACCCGTACTAACCTGTTCTTGAACATACTTGCTGACAGCGCCTTCAAGTATACTCTTTTCGTAAATTCTGTTATTGCGATTCTTCTTGTTCGCTTGCATGAATACCCCTTCAATGAAGACATTCTTTGCCCCATTCTTGCCTTCGGTAATGGTGTATCCAAGATCCTGATCGATGTGTTCTGAAATTAGTTTCATTATTGTTCTTTCCCCCTCAGTGCAGAGGAGAGTTTTTTGATGTCGGCAGGTGATATTCCAACGCGTCCGAGCGCCTTATTAATGTCTTCCCATTTAAACAGGGCCTTTTCTCTGGCCTGCTTCTTATGATCAATGCTCACGACAGCTTCATCTGTCTCTTGGCTCTTCTCAGTGAGATCATTAGCAGCCCCTTCGGCCCGGATGGTTGCAATTGTCTTTATAGATTCGATTAAATTTTTCATAGACGTATGATTTTGGTGATGCTCAATGATCCACCAAAGTTCGCTGTTTGGACTTTAGGATCACCTGAGATGGTTACTCTAAGATCGGTATTCGCACCCGTATATTGTTCATCGAAATATACACGAATATTTTCGAAATGATATCCAAGTTCTTTCTCGGCCTTTTTGAGGATATCTTTGTGTAGTTTCTTCAACTGTTTAAGTGCGGCTGAGATGTTTTTATTTAAACCCGGAGTGCCGTCTTCCAAGTTGTCCGCGTAAGTAGCATCCATATCCGCGTCGCGTTTAGGATCACCTGTTGGGGTCCCTGCATCACGCCGGGCTTCTTCTAAGTTTAAAGTCTTCGCAGTTTCGATTAGATTTTTCATCTATGCGTTTGGAAATTTCTCTATCACGGTTTTCAATATACCTCCAGCAGTTTCACATTCCACGCAGTCACCTTTTTTAAGATGGTCTAGTGCTTCTGTGCAAGCAAGCCGAAATTCTTTCTCGGGGGTAGTCTTCTCTTCAATGATCTCGAAATTCTTCACTGCCTCCCAGAGTGTCCGGTGTTCACCCGGAACCTTCTCGGTCTCTTTTACGGCAGCGAATTCCTTTGCAGCTTCAATTAGTTCTTTCATGATTCGGTGGGTTCATTGAATCTCTTCTGGACAAGTGCGGCCTTCCGAACATCAAGTGCCTTTGTCACTTTGTCACCAATGATCCCACTAAAAATAGATTTGGCTTCTTTTTTATTACCAGCTTTAATTTCTGAAAAAAGTTGTTCGATATTCGTCATATGATTATATTTATACAATTTAAGTTTTTGAGATTACATTTCCTATTCTTCTTCGTCTTCTTCTCCTTCGATTTCACCCGATTTGGTTTCATCTTCGATCTGTTGCTGCATCTGTTTGATTGTCTCATCGTCCAGGCGCAGGATATTTCGACGAACCCATTCATGGGAGAAATACTTACCGATATATTCATCTACCTGAGCCAGCATTTCCATGCGTTCACGCAGAATCTCCATTTCTTTAAGTTCTGAAAAGTAGTTGTCTTCCAGGAAATCAAATGAGATATCCTCGCGAATCACTTGCCAATCCGCATCAGTCATCACTCCCTTGAGGATCAATTGCACACGGAGCATATCCATTATAAGAGCCGAGAACTTCTTACGAAGCTTATCGATAAATTTCTGGAATTTGACCTCGTCCCGGTTGATCTCAGTTGCACGACCCAATGAAAATGCGTTATCCTGTTCCAGTCGACTAATCGGTACATTCAATGACCGATAGAGTTTTCGTTGGAAGAACAAGACATCCTCGATCTGCCCAAGATTTTCTCCACCCGGGAGTGTCGTGATTTCTGTCCCACGACCACCTTCTCGCCGCGGCAACCAAAAATCTTCGAGCATGGACATCGATTTTCGATCATCCCGAATATCACCGGTCTGGACATCATATACCAGCTTGTTTCGATACTTGGACATGATGCCCTCGACATATTGTTCTGCCTTACCCTTTGGTAGGTTACCGACATCAATATAGAAGATCCGCCGTTCTGGTGCCCTGGAAATTCGATAGATCACCAAGGCATCTTCCAGCATTCTTAATTGATTGATCAATTTGAGTGCCTTGTGGATATGAGATACCACATTATTGCCGGTCTCGTCCTGCATTCCTGATGGGCAATATATCACGGAATTGACATCGACCTTCACTCCACTGGAGGTTGAACCACCCTCTTCAATCTCTCCATACACATAGTATTCTGCCGAGACCTCTTGGGTGGAAATCATCGTCTTTGGATCAGTCTTCGTTGTGATCTCTTTGACTTTACGAATATTCGTGGGATCAACTTTTCGGACTTCTTTGATACCGAGTTTTGGATTTTTCGGATCGATCATCAAATGATAGAACAATCGACCATCAACATACCAATCTCGAAAAATGTCTGTTGCATCCGAATTGAAACTCAGAAGTTTAATGACATGATTAAACTGATCGATGATTTCATCTTTAACCTTCTCGGGTTGATCAAGATCCGTCATCACAAGCGCAATGGGTGCACTTGTATCACCACTGGCAATTGCCTGATCGACGATGTCATTGATCGCCATATCGATCTCTGGCTGTGATGCCGCCCATCTATATTTGCGAATCAAATCATTTTGATTTTTTATATCTCCACCACTTACATCAACATACTGACCGTAATGGCCACCTGCTGCGGTAGAGATAATCGCTCCATCATCCTTTTCAGGTACTAGAGCGGGGATGGATTTCTTCTTCTTAGAAGAATCCTTGATTCTACGAGATATTTGCCAACCAAATAGTTCCATAATATTATCTATAAGGTGCTAGGTGTATCTCTACACCTAACACCCTGATTGATTACGTCCTAGTTATTATTAGGATGTTGTATTAGACGTCCAGTACTGATATTGAAGCTCAACCGTATACTCTTCGATAGTATCATTCGTCTCATAGTTCAATTCGATCTGTGAGAGATTTGTTGGGAAAACACCCTTCAAATCAATTGTTTTCAGGATAGTATCATCTTTACCGAGTTGCTGAACAATCATGTCTGTCTGATAATCATTTGGATTAATCAGACCAACGTTGTTGAGATGTTCATTGATAGAATTCATCCATTTTTCGAATGCATTCCGAATCACAAAACCCTCGTCATTAATGACAGTGATTGTCCATGGTTCGAATGTTCTATCACCTGCAACCTTGAGTTTGCGCCCGCGGTACGGGACCTCAATTGGAGCGATAACACTTGCCGGGAGACCGGCACCTTTGATCAAGAATGAAGCAAGTTCTGTGTCTCCACCAACGTCAGCTGGGAAGTTACAGATAACCTTGAAGAGGTTTGGTCTTGCACCACCACCTGTTAATTTAGCTTTGAAATTGTCAATATTAGCCATTTTGTTTTCCTTTATCTAATTGTTATTAGGCAGATGCACCAGCGAGTTCATTGAATTCAACCCCGGTTCTTGTAGCAATGAAATTCAACGTAATGAAGTTAATGCTACGAGCAGGTTTGATATAGATATCCGCGACGAATCTGTTGGTATCTATAACCTGTCCGGTGTTATTTGTTTCATCACAGACAACCAAGAAGTCCGTGATGCCTCTTCTTCCCTTGACATCTCGCAGGAATGGTTCGACCATATTGCGGAACATCGCGCGAGTGAATTCATCATTCAATTCGAACAATTGATATTTCGCGGCCGTGGAGATTGCTTTCTCAAGGACAATAAACAATCTGCGAACATTGATACGATCAAAGGCAGATGGTTTTGTCTGAGCAGTCTTATCACCAAACAGAACAATACCTTCACCAGGGAAAGAAACAATCGGATTGATTCTTGCCTTGTAGAGAAGATCTCTGTCAGCCTGTTTGGGATTGAATTTAACCTTCGTGACACCCAGAAGTTGCCCACGATTGAAACCAGCGGGTGAGAACCAAGGATCATTGGTATCATCAGTCCGGGCACAAAGACCTGCCATGTGACCACAAGCCGGGATATACACATTCTCATCAGCGTATCTGTTATACACATACAAGGGAGAAGAATCCAGGACAAGGTAACTAGAAGAAGCTACATTGTCATTGAAGAATGATTTCACATTCGTCGCACCGGCAAGCACACCTGTATTTGGCGAGATAAATCCGATACAATCTTTTCTGGCTTCACAGATCACTTGAATCGCGTCAGCAATGTTATTCTGGGAATCTTCATCCACGGCGGTCTGCGAGAAGAGGAGGTTGATGTCGATCTTCTCTGGATCACTGAACAATTGAAGAGCTTCGATGATCTCTGAATCAGATGCAGTAGTAGATGTTCCATCAACACCACCCGTCAAGGAGAGTCGGATATCCGAATCAGCTGCAGCGGTTGTACGAATATCAACCTCACTGTTAGCTTCGGAATCCGATTCGGATTCTTCAAGAATCTGTGCGAGTGTTTGACCGAATGCACCCAGTGTGGTCGAATCAAATGTACCATCAGAATCACCTTCGATATCAAAAACACCACCAAAGGCAATTTCTGGGATACGAATGTAACTGGAGGCTCGGTTGATTACATCACAGATAAAGTTACTCGTGCCGTCTGACTTCTTGGCATCCTTGATGATCGAAACACCTTCGTATGTTTCAAGGATCGTGTCCTTGGTACCAGTGATATCACCGTCCTGATCAATCACCACGACATTGACTTCATCATATTGAACACCTCTGGCATCGGCCCAGGTAGAAGTACCGGGGTCACTTCCAAAGATATTGAATGCAGTATCGGAGAATGTTGTATTATCACGATGAACCAATTCAACCCTCAGGCTATTACCCAGAAGACCAGAATCAGCAGCATAGACGTCATGAGTCAGAGCAGCAAGTGTTTGATCGAAATCTTTATCATCTGAATCTTCGGATGCATAGAAAGCGGTAATACCACCTCCAGAACTTGCATTCTTCAGTCCAGTTGGTTTGCATCTTGATACCCAAAGGGCATTTCCGTATTTAAGGAATGATGCGGCTGTGAGGAATGATGCAGCAGCTGCATCTCCTCTTTTTGAAGGTGCTCCGAATGTATCAGCAAGTTCTTTCTCCGTAGAGATTAGAACTGCAGTTCCAACGGAACCCTTCGTGAATTGCCCTGCGTATGCTCCAATGGAGGTAGAAACAGCAGGGATAACATTTGTGAGGTCGATCTCGTTAATGTCGACTCCGGGTGAAACTAAAAATCCCATAATAGTTTTTTTCTTTCTTGTTTGATTATAAGTGTTTGCATTACAAGGAAATCAATGATTCTAATCTATTTATACATATCGGTATTTAGAGACCATCCCATGCTTTCTTGGTCTGTATCAATTCATCGAATTCCGATTTCTCTGGTCCACCCGAGAAAAATCCAGGAGGAACAAGATCATCTTCAATCTCCTGGGAGCGATCACCATACAGAAGTGCTTTCAGATCCAGTTCCTCGACCATATCACCAAATGCATCATCTGATACAAACCAAGCGAAGAGCACGAGATTCATCACCAGATCATCGTGTTTACCATCCGCTGCCTCGTATGAGGTACCTTTACCCACAAAGGTCGTCAATTCCCGTATTGTCTCCAGGTCCCGAATCTTGAGTTTATTCATCTCCAGGAGATCTTTCATGTTACTACACCCAATTCGTTTGACCTTCTTAGTCATCGTGATACCAATACCTCCTCGCTTGAGTGCTGATTCCACGAACATATTTTCATATTCGTGTTCATAATACACTGTATTACACACGACCTGACCGACATCATTACTCTCAATCAAAAGCAGGGCTTCATTATACAGTTTTCCAACCTTGACAATAACATCAGGAAACAGTAGAGGTGATATCATGTTATCCCGGAATGTCGCGACCTGTTCAAATGGTCTTGATGTTACATCAATCACCGTGAAGGTCGAATAATCTCGGCCGCGTCCCTTCGAGACATCCACCATCATTAGGTACTTGTGATCCGCCTGGGGTTTCACATAGTATGAAAGTCCCTGTTTGGATTCAAGTGGTGCCTCTGATTTTAGTCCCAGGAGTTTATCAGTGGATATTAGGGTATCACAATGTCCCAGAAAGTTGTTGCCGAATTCCTGATCGAATTGGGTCTCTGACGTATTAGCGATGGTCTGTTTTTTCCATTTCTCATCACGCCCCGGAACATCCCACCAATCTACACGAAATGGTTTGAATTCATTTGTACTCTGGACGGCACCTTCCCAGATATCATAGAACTGATTGCCGATACCATTTGCAGTAGAGGTGACGATGACCTTACTTGTTTTGCCTGCCGTGATTACAGGATACGTTGATGTATAGAACCTCGTTGCTTTTTCAACGAATGCGAACTCATCCAGGAAAAGTAGATTCACTGTCAGACCACGAATAGAGTTACCGGATGTCGCGGCAGCAATGATCTCACTGTTATTGGAGAACTCGATGTTACCCTTATTGAGTGCTCGACATCCCGGTTGAAGAAAGAAGGGAAGATTTTCTAGCGCGAGTGTAATACGAGAAAGCATCTCTCTGGCAGTAGCACCTTTGTTCGCCAGGACAGCGATGGTCTTGTCTGCATGAAAGATTGCATACCAGAGGATATACCCCACACTTGAAATTGATTTACCAGACTGGCGACAGGCAAGGACAATAGAGAATCGATTCTCATTGAAAATTTTAAACATCTCCCGCTGATACGGGTATGGCTCGAATGGAACCAATCCCCGATCCGGGTGAGTTACCATCATGTGATTCTCAATGAAGTATGCTGGGTCACTCATACACCGCGCATATTCTTTTACCTCTTCTTTCGTAAAAGATTGCTCGATACCATCACGTTTGACTCGTGGATTTCCTAGATATCCGAGCCCGTTATTCTGGATTCTCTGCATCAATAATCAAACTCTCTGGTTCGTCAACGATAACGATCTTCTCTTTCTCTGCTGCCAGAAATTTCTGAAGCTCGGATGTAGATCCCAGGAAGATGGAGTTGTTCGTGACCTCAGTTTTCTTTTCATCTTTCCCATCATTCATTTTTTTCCTCTCGGACTGGATTTTGTGTAACTCCATTGTCATCTCACTTGTATGCTTTAACATCCCAGATAGCACTTCAAATGCTCTGGGGTGTTCGGCATCAGTCGCGAGATCCATCATCGTATCAATGGCCTTTTCTGCTTTATCGATCAACGCCTTGAGTTTCTCCCGAGAGTATTTGTAATCTTCCTCGGTATCCTTTACGTAATCCATGTCCTCGGGCTTCTTCATTGCCGCGGCAGGTAGGTTACTCATCAAGGCATCAAATATTTTTGCTTTATCTTTCATGATATGATTCACTAACTCTGTGTCACACCCGCTACAATTCTATTTGTATTGGAGACAGAAGAGGAGGCAACAGAGATTGGTCTGAGGGTCGAGACAATCTTGTCTGTATTGGAGACGGAAGATTTTACAACACGTGTCGGTACAAGAGTCGATTCTATTCTATCGGTGTATTCTATCGTCGATGTAATCATACTCCATCATCACTATCCAAGATCAGGGTCGTGATAGGGCCGGAATCCGAATCCGCAGTCACTGATATCTCCTCGAGGAATCCATCAGAATCCGCATCAGTGAGACTGCCACTATAATTGAATAGGTCAAGGTCGACCTCATTGATTACCTTCTTCTCTTCTACTCGACCGCTAAACTTGATCTTCACGGTGAATGTCATTGTATAGACAATCAACTGTCTTGTATTGGCAAAATCTCCTTCATACTCATTGGAAAAGGTTGTTCCCGCGAGAACAATCGGAACATCTGTCTTTGAACCAGGTCCCTCAAAGTCTTTAACCGTCACGGTATATTCCGGGGCAAAGGTTGGTAGAATCTGTTCGATGACCTGGAGCGCATCATCCTGTGTCCTTGCCATCACACTGAGACTCAACGTGATGTTATACGGCACGCTTTGTTTGACGATCTTCCTCTGTAAGGCATCCGTGGCATCAAAGACACGATCATTCATTCGATTGAGTTTTTGCGTCGAATCATATGCGATATCGTCGATCTCAAAACTCATTCTAGGTAACTTGATTGCAATTGATTGTCCTTCAAGTTTATCAACCTCATCGATCCGCGCGAGGAATTTCTCAATCGGGCCATATGCCAGTGGCACCTTAATCGTATTGAGAATCTTATCACCACTCTGTCGACGAACAACAATATCATTGAACAAACTACCAAATACGGCAACCGTTTTTCGAATCGTCTTATTATAGAAATAGTCTCCTAGCATTTTTATTGAACGTAGTTAATGTCACCAAATGGATTCGTCTCACTGAAATCAACGAAATCATCTCCGATACTCGTGAACACATCATTTTGTGCCCGTGCATCGACCTCAGTGACACCTGATGTGCCATCGGTTGTTGTGATTAGATAACTTGCACCACTTATCGTGCCAATCAAATTACCATAAGCACCCGATGTGACCTGCCAGAATGTATCACTGCCATTATCGGAATCCCTTGAGTGAATCACATGTGCAATAGAATTAGAAAGTTTCGCGATCTCACCACGAATCGTTGTATCAGAATCCAGTATCTGTGTAACCTCTTCACCGATTCGAAATGTCCCAGTACCAGAGCCCAGTGTCAAGAGATACGGGAAGGCTTCAGCCTCCTCGATTTCATCAATAGCACGAATACCGGTTTCAAGGTTCTCATTACTGTATTCAAAGAGCTCACAGGTGAGTTCGTATGTCGGAAGATTCCCCAATTGATAAAACGGAGAATCACCTGCGACATATTTGATTTCAAATAGACCATTGACCATCGGGAAGTAAATCAGATCTCCCTCCGCGGGCCGAACTTCTTCCGTGACTTTGAATCTCCCTACAAGATCATCCCATCGAGACCGAGACGCAACCAGTTTTATTTGATTGCGAATCTCTAGTCCGAACTTCGAGAGGAACTGACCATCTCCTTCAAACCCATCCGCACTAGCGACATACATTTCGATCTTAAAAGCAGAGCCGAATTTGCTTTGGATGACCTCGTTTAGAATTGTGTCACGGTTTACAATCCCTCGGGGAAGATAATACACTTCATGCCCATATATGGATAAGGCCTCCATAATGAGATTTTCCTGGAGTCTTTTCTCTGAGTTTGTTCCTAGAGATATGTAGCGGTTTCTCGGCATAAAGATTATCCAACAAAAAAGTCTGGTGGGAACTCATGATTTAACCTGATGTTTTCCTCGAGCTTTTCGATCTCTTGATTTGCATCATCGAATAACTGTCGACCATTAAGTGTCACACCACCCGGAAGTGTCAGGCCTTCGAACTTTATCAGATTCGTTCCCCAGTTGCGTTTAAAGAGTGCTGTGCAATACCGCTTCAGCCACATGTCGTTATAGACATCCGTATATGCCTCGGGGTCTACTGTTTCATAGCCCTCGATTACCAGATATTGACCAGCAGTGATATCCGTGCCCCACTTGAAGGATGGAATCTCGACACGATCTCGGTGCCGATTGAATTCAATCTGCTCTGTGGCACCCGATATCTTCAGGTCAATCATCGCCAGCGTCTGCTTGGCAAGTTCATATCCCACAAGATCGCCTGGACTCCTGAGACCCGTAAGGTCATTCATGTGCATCTGATAATCCAGTGAGAATATATCAGTGCCACCGGTACTTGAATTCTTTACCGGTAAGATTCGCTTGATGAACAATAGATTCTCTGGCACAGAGATATATTCATTCGTAATATCATCTGTCGTGACTAGATGCTTACGAAAATTCCTGACAACAGCATCACTGTGATACTCTTGGAAATACTGAATCGCTTCATCGATGCGATCCTCCATCTGGTCATCGTCGAGATTGACTTCGATCACTGGATGACCTAGTGCCCGAAGGCAATAATCTGAAAGAGCGGTCCTGGAAGCGGGTGTTGCCATAGTTGTTGTTATTTATATGTGATTAGATGTCAAGATCTTCTTTACGGAGATCGTGCAGGTCTGATTTCAATCCATTCAAGATGTCTGCCGAAAGAAGTTCGATAATCTTATCCTGACTTAGTGGAATATGCGAGTAACCCTCTGTCACTGGGTCGATATCTTCATAACTCAAGATATTACCAGAATCATCGATCTTGGCCTTCTGGAAATTCACGGTTGCCGACATATCACTCGCGAGGGGACATGCGATGATGATACTAGACACATGAATCTCCGTCGTTGTATTTACGATGGATGTTGCTACTGTTTCTGACATATTTTTCTTATTGTGTTAGCTGCTCAAAGAGTTTCATCTGTTGATGTTGCTCCAGTAATTTTTGGTTTTCTTTATTTATATCACCAGACTCACAGAGTTTCGCCCACCCTGGATTCAGTGTTTTGTTATCCTCGAGCTCCAGAGTTGGTTTATTTTTCAGATAATCATCATGATCAAAGTGTTCTTGCAGGAACTCATGGAAATTAGTATCTGTATAGAGTTTCACATAATCTATCTGACCATGCCAAGGCGGGATCTGCCACCAGATATGGTCATTCGCTGAATTCAAGATTCTCTGTAGATAGAAATTCAGTGATATATCCTTTGGATATTCAAGATCCCAATGGATATCGCGTTCCCTGGTATAGTAATAATGTGAACACAGGATATCACCGGGATGCCGAAGAAACATGAAGGTGAAGTAATCTTCTTTCTTAGCCAACCTATGTAATTGCGCATCCCAGTTATTGATATGATTGTGTATATAGGTTGGTCCTGAATTCCTCAGGCGCAGTAACCGAACCATCTCACTCACATTCCAATCATTATCCCGAGGCGTCACGGTTTCATCCCGCCGAAATCTTAATTGGTGATTCCAAGGGATCAGGAGTAGATGATTCAGGATAACATGCTGAATCATATATTGCTGGACATGAGATCCCGCGGTTTTCATTAGATGGATGAATGCAACTTTATTCTTCATGGTATTCCGGGAAATGTTCTTTCAGGAAATTGAGTTTACTTGCCCCATCACATGGATCACCTGCATAATGAACAACCTTTGCTTTATCTAATTTTAGATTAGCCATGTGGTCTTTTCCGATGTAATAGATCGAGAAGTACTTCTTCATCAAGTCTGTGTTGGATATCATATTACTATTGAAGTAATAGTTCATGAATGACTGTTCAAAGAAATACTTCTTTCGCCAGATCGATATCAGGTACAGGATATTCTCAAAGTGTTTTTGCATGACATCAGATACAATGAACATGAACTGACCTGCATTGAATGGCAAGAGCTTTGCCTCCTCGAACTTCTCCATCTCATTTTTTTCGTATCTCCGAATCGTATGAAAGAATGTCTGGTGTGTTTGGGCAAGACATTCATCATGGACCATTGAATAGAATGTTTTTGTTGATAACTCGAGTCCAAACACATCCTGGATATCGATCTTCCCGAAGACTATATCTGCATCCAGGTACAGGACCTTTTTGTATTCTGCTATCTTCTCGAAAGAAAAGAGCTTTAATTTATTCATTGATGCCTCGATACCATCTTTTGCCTTTTCTAATTCAAGATAGTGAAATTGAACCTCCGGGAAGATTTTGCAAAATTCATGCGCGGCCACCCCTGAATCATGGATGATCAAAATATCAAAGTCGATCTCCCGGGTATTTTGAAGAATCGACCAGATACAAGCTTTGACCATTCGGGTGAATTTCTCATCTAACCCCAGGGTGAAATAGATTAGGTTCTTCCCAGAATGGTTTACCGTAGGTGTTAGGTCATGGGTCTCCTGAAATTTCTGCGTGATTTTATCAAAGAGCATCATATCATCAAAATACTCATTGTCAATTGATATACCAATAAACATTTTGGCAAATTTGCTTGGTTTCAGATTGAAATCGTCAAGTGGATATTCCCATCCTGTCTTTAGTTCCCATTCTGATTCATGCGAATCCGTAAACCCCTTGAACTTTACTATTTTACTATAGAGTTCTGCATTCTCTAATTTCTCAAAGATAATAATGAAACCATCTTCCGTCGCCTGACATCGATACCGAAAGGGTTGGGGATCAAAGTTTGTACCCGGGGTATCGATCAATCTGCGAGACCGGGAATATCCCTCCACTAGATCTTTGTTGAACGCCTGGTGCATGTAAAGATTTTTACGTGCATAAAACCTTCGCTGCTCTTTATACAAATACTTTACAACTTCAAATTCCATGTTCGACCACAATGACACATAATATGTATGAATAGGTTATAACCTATTCGAATGATTAGTAGTTCACAATGTAACTTGAGATGATATGCCAATTAGAACCATCGCATTGGAGGGTGACGGCGCGGTATTGTGCATTGAATACAAAGGTAGAACTCCCATCTATCGTCTCGGATGCATTTGGATCAATTGTAACATTATTGGAGGAAGAGTCTGTTTTCTTGATTATAAAAGTCTTGCCCGTGGCACCTGAAGCAGCAGGAAGATTTACTGTCTTAACACCACCTGCTGCATTTACAAGAACAGTATGATTGGTATCATCAAGTGTATCGGTAGCTGATATCGCCTCGATTGGGAGAGACATAGAACCATTGACGGATAATTTTGCATTTGGTGCTGCAGCATTAATCCCAACCTTTCCCTCATCATCAATCGTAAATAATTCGGTTCCACCATTATTCTGAACCTGTAGAATATCTGCCGACTGACCTGAAGCTCCTCTGACCACCAGAGTCTCGTCATCGGAATCCTGCCCGTGAACAGTAAGTGTTCCGAGTGAAGCACCAAGACCGGCTACAAGACCGGATGTAGTAGCACTTGCTTTCTCAACACCGCCCACGGACATACCTAACTTCGTGGCTGTTCCAAATAAGCCGGTATTATGAAGCGTGTCGGATCCTGCATGGAAATTATAGCTCGGGACGCTGGCGGTTCCCGGATCGGTGTAGAGAACTTTCCCGAACACTTTGTCATAACTCAAATTCCATTGGCCCACATCCCAAGTATTGGTCGTGAGCGGGAGCAAACTCTTGGTGTTAATATAATTAGTGGCCACGGAAAATACCAGATGCCCAGTCGACTCTAGTACTTGCCAAATAGTTGCCGCTTGTCCTGCAGCCGCTTTGAGCACAAATGCTTGATCTGACGCATTGTCGCCATAGACCGTCAGGGTTCCAAGTGGTGCCGTCCCATTAATGACTGTCCGTGCAGCAATAGTGACATTACCCGTGCCCTTGGGTGAAAGAATAAGATCAACATCGCTATCATCACCCGCAGTAGAAATAATGGGACCACCGCCGGTTGCTTGATTCTCAATGTTAATATGGTTGACTGCCGATCCGTCTTCCGTGAAGGTAAGAAGTTCTCTTGTCCCATCACCTATAGCCTGACCATTGACATCAAGTTGACCACCTAGTTGAGGAGAAGTATCTTCAACCACATTAGAAATACCAGTATTGGTATCGATCTCGTCTTGCAGATTATCAACCGTCACATACTTCCAATTGTTTGCCGTCTCATCCCAGATAAGCAATCTATCATTTGTTGCAATGACGCCTTCATCAATATCGGAACCATCATCGGAATCTGGATCAGCAAGAGCCACTGTAATGGTTGCTCCAGAATTAGTGACAGAAATACCATCACCACCAAGGAGAGAAAAGTCAGCATCACCAGAGGTATCAGATGCCTTGCTTCCAGCACCAGAATCTGTCGTGATATTGACTGCCGTGATGTCACCCGAACCTCCGCCAGCAGCAACTTCCAGACTGATCAATCCTGTTGAATTATCATATGTCAGAACATAGTTGTCTTGACCAGCTCCAATTGATTGATCGGCATCAAAGGACATGGTACCGAGAATAACATTACCAACACCATTAGGCGCAATCGTGATATTTGCACCACTAGTACTTACGATAGACTTACCATTGACATCCAATGATCCACCGAGTTGTGGTGTGGTATCTTCTACGATATTAGAAAGCCCACTGCCACCGCCCAAACCAGAAGTGAGATTCGAGTAAGTGACTCTTTTCGTTGTCCCATTCTTTGAATCAGTAGTATCTGATATATCTTGAACGAGAATTAGATCACCATTTGCTGGCGTCTCACTTAATTCTGTTATTTGATGTAGATATTTTCCCATCTCATCTTGTCACATTCTTTGAGATGTGTATGGTACCCTGGATCAATCGATAAATATCAAGTGAATCAGAATCAGCACCATCGGAATCGGATTCCGTTGCCTCGATATCATACACATACCTTGCTGCCGTCAGGAGAGATGTCTGTGTATGTGTGAGTGAGATATCAAGAACATCCGTACGACTAGAATTCTGTACGATTGTAAATGATGTCGCTGCAGCATCTGAATTCAAGGTCTTACGAATCTGACCTGAATAGTTATAACTCGATAGATCAAAAACCTGACCATCTTTTTGTACTGTGATCTCGGCTGTGAAAGCAGCACCCTGGTCAATGTATATGTCCTCGTGGTTAGCCATTGTCTCTATTTATTATTGGTTTGCGGTTGGTCTATGGATTGAAATGGGTTTTGGTGAGACCAGAATAAGTTTCATCTTAAAGTTACTGTCGTAATTCAGAAACGCACCGAAATTTCTATCGATCTTAAGTTCGTTTCTTTCATCCTCTACATCATCGGTTTTTGCAACAGTGATTTCTTCCATCATCATCTGACCACCCGTGAAACCAAAATCAGCAGAACCAGGATTATCGACTGTCCCTCTCTGCTGATGAATAATGGTGTATACCTTATTTGTATCATCTGCTCTCCTGTAACTCAGAGTAATGATTGGGTCGCCGTCTGCTGCCACGATATTATAATACAGAAAGAGTTTGACATTCACGGTGTCTGTGTGATCAGATATGATTCGAACCCTTGCCTGTCCTGTATAAGCATCAAAATCACTATCAAGATCAATTGATAGTGGGAAACCTCTTTGAATAAATTCATTGTCTTCCCCAATGGTTTGAACCAATGCCGGTTTATCCTGAATCTCCCACTCATCCGAATCTTCATCATACACCAGAATACCATTATCAGCAAGATCAGTGAGATTGATATCCGACCGAAGGAGTTGGGTGATATTAAAAGATGAGTGATTCAATGATCCGTCAATGTGGACATCACGATCTGTGATCCGAAGATTGCCCTTGGAATCAATTTCAATGCCGCCTTTATCAGGTCCATCCCGCATGAAATCATTTGTATGATTAACCTCACTGATGATACCATTGAATTTTTCGGCAAAAGACTTTAGACTATCAAATGTTGTAACACCCTTCTTTTTAATGCTATCAAATGCTTGTGACATATTATTCTGGTCTTGTTATCTGTTCAATGTTATCGGAAGAATACAACATGAATCTCACGGGATTGTCACCCATGAAATAATGATCCGAATCTTCGGTCCAAGGAGATGTATCTTCTGCTGGATTCCAGTCGGCAGCATATGATATGATCCTTACTGAGATTTCCGTAACACCAACCGGGACCGTGATTCGACCCACAAGTTGGGAATTACCATAATGAGCGCGATTATTCCATCCCTGGAGCCGGACACTTTGTAGTATGTCCAAATCCCCTGGGTAAGAAATCTTACCTCCACCTGCAGTTGGCACATTATAGTCAGGTGTGACACACAGAGAGACGATTCCATTACCACCATAATACGGTCCCTCTGCAAAAATGATTATATCGTCGGCGCTTCTCCCGGAATTACGAATATAGATTTCTTGAACGGCAGTTCGATCTGCCTGACTATCTTCATTATCAAAATCACTTGAATCACCGCCAGCGGCGTCGAATGTTGCACCAAGATCAATGAATGGACCCTGAAATGATTTTGGTTTTTTCGTGAGATCGAATATTGGGGTTTCCCCGAGATCATTATAGACCAGAACATCATCATGCGCTGGCGGTTCTTCTGATCCCACACCGATTGGAATACCCTGAATTGTATTTGCAGATATATTACGAAAGAGGAGAGAACCATTTACCGTCACGTTTCCAGTAAAGACCAGATCCCCGGCATGTCTATCATCTCCATCCTGAGTCAGAATATGAAGACCGCCATCACCCCCCACGAAATCAAGGAAGGGAATAAGACCATCAACATAATTGATGATACCATTTGACTTTCTTCTCCAAGTATTAAGTGAATCAGAATATGCCAGACCGGTTGGTCGACCATATGAACCTTTTCCATCGTTGAATTGTGTGAAATCTATTGAATCGACGATCGGCATATTAATCCTTTAGTTTCTCGACATCATCTAATCTCGAAAGTCTTATATCTGAAAATGATTTGTCTGTTGTAGTTCCAACCTCTGTTTGATTTACCGAGATAGGTTCTATAAGTGACGGTCCCGCTATATCACCAGAACAATACAATAAGAAATGCACTGGAAATCTATCCTTATCATTTTCACTCTCCACGGATTTTGGTATATGAAATTCTACCTGTTTGGTGCCTTCACTTGTATTTTGAATCACTCCTGTCATCACGGCAGGTCGAATATAGGTATACTTACCAGAATCTGCCTTTTGATGAATCACATTCACATCAATCACAATACTGGTTTTCAACAATTCATTTTCCAGATTGTCGGTTGTATTACCATATTTGAGTTGAAATACCTGATCAGTCCCAGTATCTGCACTGACATACCCAAAGACCTGAACCATCACATCACTTGTATGTCTGAACTGCACGGTATAGACATTACCTATTTTTGTACCAGCGAATGGTCCATAATATCTTGCAAAACCTCGAGTTGGCGAAAAGTTCTGTGTCTGAGCATCATATGTCAGGACATCATTGTGTTTGATACCTTTGGTATTGATAGCAACACCCTTGATCTTCTGTGCAGAAGCTCGATCGGCATATAGATTACCACCATTGATAATCAGGCCACCTTTGATCGTGACATCTCGTCCATCCGGGACAATTAATTTATTGTCCAGTGCATATTTGAAATACCCTAATTTATCGATCTGATTGATCGTACCATTTGCCTTCAGGGCAAATTCATCAACCGTATCGTTATGTTCTATACCGGTATCACCAATGGTATAGAAGTCTTTTGCATGGGCAATAGGCATGATTAGAATTGAATAACAACACGAATTTCTTCTGTCTGATCTGTCGACCGCGTCACGGCTGCTCGGTTTTCCACGAAGATCACATCACCGTTCTGAATCACTGGGTAAGAATAAGCAGTCGTATTTGCAGGACTCGCTGCTGGGAATGATGTAAAGACACCATTGCTATAAGGAACGGTAGCATTTTTCACAATCCTTGTATTTCTGCCACCCGTCAGGACATTCGATTGGATGTATGGGTAATATTCTCCAGTACCAATTGCATTTGGAGTCACAGAATCACTTGTATCATCCGCGACATTCTTGATATAGATTGCAGTTGTCGCATGGAATTCCCTCATCGTGTAGTTTGAATTCACGGCAAAATCATTTGCATTCTGGTGATAATATATCCGAGCGGTTGTTGAATCATAGTAATCAACAATTGCAACTGGATCACCATTCTCCAAGGCAAGCGCGCTACTGGATGAAGCACCCGAAAGATTCTGCCAGATAACATCACCCGTCTCGGGTGTATTACCAGAAGCCTTGACCAAGAATCTATGGCAGTCAGCAGATGTATTACTATTCTCACTTGCAGCCTGCGTGGTATCTATCGTCAGACCATTTGAGCCCGATTTCCAACCTCGAATCAATGAAATCTGTCGAAAGGTGTATGGGTTAGAAATCGTATTAATGATTGCATCTCCATCCATTGTTTCTTGGAATTGAGCCTTCACACCAATATAATAAGAAGGCAGGAGGCTCAGATTATCACCACCAAAACCTTCTGGAGGTGCAATCATTGGTTTCACGCATGCACCGGTACCAACACCAGCACTGTCTGTTTCATCAATCACATGAACCGTGGCATATACAATATCCAGGAAAGAATCTCTCTCATCCGAGGCGGCACCACGATCAAGAACCGCAGTCTTATCAAGCCCAACATAATCAATCACACCAGAGACATTGACATTGATATCAATGAAAGCCCCTGAGGTAGTATTTGAATCCCACTTGAATGAACTACCATCGGTTCTTCTACCAGTCACAACGATGTGTGGGTAGGCATCAGAATCAGAACCCTGTCCATACCCAGAACCACCAGATTCGATTGAGAAACCATAGAATAGACCACCAGTGGCATCTACCGGATTGTTTTCATCAGAACCGACGGAAGAATAGTCAGTATTCGTGACAGCAACATAATTTGGTGTGTAGAATCCACTGGTGTTATCAATCTGACAGACATAGACGAAGAGATAATTACCATCATGAGGATTTAGAATACCATCAGTTTCTTCATAATTGGCATCTGCATCTGAATCAGTAAGACTTGAGAATCTACCACCTGCAGTCACACCTTGTTCCATGTCCGTGATCTCGGCAACAGACATTGTAGCAACGGTACCGGAATCATCTGAATTGCGAATACAAATGTAGAGTTGTCTCTTGTCATTCATCGCAATACATGGTTGAAAACCGCCCCCGGCTTCAAAACATGTTTCATCATTTGGGTCATAGACCTTGTACTTTCGAGCCTCAGTAGCAACTGGCACAAAATTATACCGAGGAATAATCCGATATGATTCTGCACTAGCACCTTCTACGACCTTGATGATCGTCGAGAGATTTTCCAAGACCTCTTTCTGGTAGATCTTACCTGCCCTTGGGCTTGCAACACCATCAAATGAAGCATGATCTTCACTCTCATTCTCATCATCATAGTATGGGTCTGATTTACCAATACCAATGTAGTATTCATGAGCCGTCGTGACCGAAGAGGAATCTGCCTTCAGGTCGTTATGAAAAAGTTCTGCACTTGTTCTTCTGAAATCGTCTGTGATAATTGCCATAGTAGTTTAGCTGCTGTTGATTTTCTATTATTTATACCGTGACTTAGCTGTTGGGTAGAATAAGATTTTGTGGATTAGGTTGATTTAAGATATGTGGTAGACCCAGGAGTCTATTATGATTCGGTGGTACCGTACCATTGG
>ENA-ORXF01000111-ORXF01000111.1-marine-metagenome-genome-assembly--contig:-NODE-111-length-59168-cov-16.654821_pt1 | contig 59168 bp, 54 predicted proteins | sample MGYA00237864_ERZ511476 | MGnify/ENA primary metagenome ERZ511476 (study PRJEB26306, sample SAMN06343908) | marine metagenome | isolation source: coastal waters | place: Atlantic Ocean: West Antarctic...
TCGACTTGCATGTGTTAAGCCTGCCGCTAGCGTTCATCCTGAGCCAGGATCAAACTCTTCATTGTATATTTTAAATATGTTAATGAATAAGTTTCAAAAGAATTACATTATTAAAAATAATGCGGTTATTCTACTCTTTGTTTACGCTGTCAATTTCAATATTTTCAATGAACTTTTTAGGGTATGTCGCTCTTGCTTTTAAACAATTACTAAAATCCTAAATTTGTAAAAATGCTAGACTCGAACTAACTAACTTTTATTAAACTAATAACTGAATTAGTCTCTTAAATGTTATTCCAAAATTTTTCTGAACGTTTATGCTATTTATCTTAGCGGGTGCAAATCTAAAACTTATTTTCAATTCTGCAATAAAAAAAATCAAATAATTTTAATATTTTTTTAACCCCTAGAAAACTGAACTTTTACTACCCGAAATTTCGGATCGTGAAGATACCACAAGTTTTTATTAGCAACCTAATAAATTATAAAATAATTTGGCGCTTTTTTAATCTTAAAAAACCTTTGGTAATCAATGTTTCTATTCTAAAACAACAACTTCAATGAACTCAACTAAAACAACAAACTCTTCACAAGTTTTTCCCCTTAGCGGGTGCAAACATACAACACCTTTTTACTTCTACAACTGCTTTTTTTAATTCTTTTTTGCTTTTCTCTAAACATAATTTTAAAACACTGAAAATAGGTGGATTATAATAAAAATAAATTAAGACTTAGGTTGAACTATTATAAAAATAATTTAATATGAAACAGTGTTATTAATTAAAGACAAGGCTATAGTATTAAATAAGGGCAATAAACAATATATATTTAATTAAAAAGATATTATTGTAGGTGCTAATTAGTAGAGAAATAATTAGTTTATAATAAGTACCTATATATATTGTATAAAAAATTGTTTTCTAATACCTTTGTAATCTTAAATAATAGAAATATTAAATGATTAAAATCACTTTACCAGACGGAAGTATTAAAGAATTTACTCCAAGCTGCACTCCAATGGATGTTGCAAAGAGTATCAGCGAAGGATTTGCAAGAAACGTTATATCTGCAAATTTCAATGGGATAACTATTGAAACCACTACTCCACTGAATACTGACGGCGCTTTAATACTATATACTTTTAATGATGATGACGGTAAAAAAGCTTTTTGGCACTCTTCTGCACATGTTTTAGCTGAATCAATTTTAGCTTTTCATCCTAAAGCTAAATTAACTATTGGACCCGCTATTAGTAATGGTTTTTATTATGATGTTGATTTAGGAGAAGATATTCTTTCTGAAAATAACTTTAAACAAATAGAGGATAAATTTTTAGAAATAGCTAGAGGGAAACATGAGTTTTCTATACGCTCAGTTTCTAAAGCTGATGCGTTATCCTTATATAAAGAAGAAAATAATGAGTATAAAGTTGAGCTAATTGAAAATTTAACTGATGGTGATATCACATTTTGTGACCATAATAATTTTTCTGACTTGTGTAGAGGAGGACATATCCCTAATACTGGAATAATAAAAGCTATTAAAATAATGAGTGTTGCCGGGGCTTATTGGCGTGGTGACGAAAACAATAACCAATTGACTCGTGTTTATGGAATCTCCTTTCCGAAACAAAAATTATTGAAAGAATATTTAGAGTTATTAGAAGAAGCTAAAAAACGTGATCATAGAAAATTAGGTAAAGAATTAGAATTATTTACTTTTTCACAAAAAGTTGGTGCAGGGTTACCACTATGGTTGCCCAAAGGAGCAGCACTTCGCTCTAGACTAGAAGATTTTCTAAAAAAAGCTCAAAAAAAGGCAGGTTATGAAATGGTAATGACTCCGCATATTGGACAAAAAGAGCTATATGTTACTTCTGGTCATTATGAAAAGTACGGTGAAGACAGTTTTCAATCTATTAAAACTCCAAAAATGGACGAAGAATTCTTGTTAAAGCCTATGAATTGTCCTCATCATTGTGAAGTCTATAATTTTAAACCATACTCGTATAAAGATCTACCTAAACGTTTTGCAGAATTTGGTACAGTATATAGATATGAGCAAAGCGGGGAGTTACATGGTTTAACTCGGGTTAGGGGTTTTACTCAAGATGATGCTCATATATTTTGTACTCCAAAGCAATTAGATCAAGAGTTTAAAGATGTTATAGATCTAGTTCTATATGTGTTTAAGTCTTTAGGTTTTGAAAGCTTTACAGCACAAGTTTCTGTAAGAGATTCTAAACATTCGGAAAAATACATAGGGGATAGTAATACTTGGGAAATTGCAGAAAATGCAATAATAAATGCAGCAAAAGATAAAGGCTTAAATTTTGTTATTGAGGAAGGTGAAGCTGCGTTTTATGGTCCTAAATTAGATTTTATGGTCAAAGACGCTTTAGGCAGAAAATGGCAACTTGGAACGATACAAGTTGACTATAATTTGCCAGAACGCTTCGATTTAACCTATAAAGGGGCGGACAATCAATTACATAGACCTGTAATGATCCATCGGGCACCATTTGGATCAATGGAACGCTTCATTGCAGTGCTACTAGAGCATACGGGCGGAAATTTCCCTCTTTGGTTGACTCCTGATCAGGTAATCTTATTACCAATCAGCGAGAAATATGAAAAATATTCAGAAAAAGTTTTAAAATCGTTAGAAAATTCCGAAATTCGCGCCCTCGCAGACAATCGAAATGAAAAAACAGGTCGTAAAATTAGAGATGCGGAAGTGAGCAAAGTACCATTTATGTTAATTGTAGGTGAAAAAGAAGAACAAGAAGGAACAGTTTCAGTAAGAAAACATGGTGAAGGTGATATTGGAACACTTACGATTCAAGAGTTTATCACTTTAATAAAAAAAGAAGTAAATAAAACTTTAGTTGAATTTTAAATAATTAAGATTTAACTTTACAAAAGTTATTAAAGTAAGGTTGTGAAAAACAACTGCTGTTTAATTTTTAAATTATAAGTCATAGCAATTAGAAGATCAAGGTCAAAAAGGCCTTTAAGAGTAATCAAAGAAGACCAACACAGAATAAACGACAAAATTAAATATGTTAATGAAGTCCGTTTAGTTGGCGAAAATATTGAAGTAGGTGTCTATTCACTAGATAAAGCTAAGGAGCTTGCTGCAGAGCAGGAATTGGATTTAGTTGAAATTTCGCCAAAAGCAGTACCTCCTGTTTGTAAAATCATAGACTATAAAAAGTTTATGTATGAGCAAAAGAAACGTGAAAAAGTTCTTAAATCAAAAGCCACAAAGGTTATTGTCAAAGAAATTCGTTTTGGTCCTCAAACAGATGAACATGACTATGATTTTAAGAAAAAACATGCTGTAAAATTTTTACAAGAAGGAGCTAAATTAAAAGCTTTTGTTTTCTTTAAAGGAAGATCAATTATTTTTAAAGAACAAGGACAAATACTTTTATTAAAACTAGCACAAGAATTAGAAGAATACGGTAAAGTGGAGCAATTGCCGAGATTAGAAGGTAAACGTATGATTATGTTTATCGCTCCAAAAAAAGTTAAATAGTCTATAAGCAAGATAAAAACGAAGGAGAAATGCCTAAAATGAAAACCAAATCTAGTGCCAAAAAACGCTTTAAGTTAACCGGTTCTGGAAAAATCAAAAGAAAGCATGCGTTTAAAAGTCACATCTTAACAAAGAAGTCTAAAAAACGTAAGCTAAAATTGACTCATGATACATTAGTTCATAAGTCAGATGTTGCAAACATCAAACAACAATTAGCTATTTAATTAGTTAATTAGGGAATTTAATTATTAACCATGGAGTTTGGCTATTAAAAGTGTTTGTTTTCGAACCGCCAACTACAAAAAAAAATTTAAATTATGCCAAGATCAGTAAATTCAGTAGCCTCAAGAAAAAGAAGAAAAAAAATCTTGAAGGCGGCAAAAGGTTACTTTGGACGTAGAAAAAACGTTTATACAGTAGCAAAAAATGCGGTTGAAAAAGGAATGCTTTATGCATACCGTGACCGTAAAAACAATAAGAGAAACTTTCGTTCATTATGGATTGTGCGTATCAACGCAGCAGCTCGTTTACACGGAATGTCTTACTCTCAGTTTATGGGAAAAGTGAAAGCTAATAATATCGAATTAAACCGTAAGGTTTTAGCTGATTTAGCTATGAACAATCCTGAAACTTTTAAGGCTGTTGTAGAGAAAATTAAATAAATATTAATACTTGCTTATATTAAAAACCCAAACTGTCGTTTGGGTTTTTTTATTAACTTTATATTTTAAAAAGCAAAATAGATGAAATCAATATTACAGATCTTAATTATAATTATATCATGTGCATCAACGTATGCTCAGAGTATTAACAATGGAAATGAGACTTTAGAAATTCAATTTAATAATGTTTATAAGGTATCTAATAGTTATGAAAAATATAAAATAATTAAAAAAGTATATTTTCAAGATTTAAAACTAAATGCATTAGATAGTCTCAAGAAATACAAAAAACTATTATCTAATAATGTAGATCTTTTAAATAAAGAAGAAGAAAAGCTAAAAAAGCTAAAAAAGCAGTTAGAAAAAAGCGAATTAGCCTTAATCATATCTCTAGAAAAAGAAAATAAAATTTCATTATTTGGCCTCGTAATAAGTAAGATTAGTTATAATTTGTTTCTCTGGATAATCATAATTATTTTAATTTCAGGGTTACTCTATTTTATATTTAAATTCAAGGATAATGAAATTGTAACTAAAAAAACCAAAAAAAAATTAATAGATATCGAGTTTGAATTGCAGCAGCAGCGAAAGCAAGCTTTATTAAAAGAACAAAAATTAAGAAGACAATTACAAGACGAAATTATTAAACAAAGGGGTTCTTAATAATTACTGTAAAAAAAGATTAGATAACATTTGAAGCTAAATACAACAACGTTAAGACAGGTTTGAATTCTTATTCCAATCTATAATAAGTCAATTAATATTTCTACTCCCTTTAATTGTAATAATTAGTGGGATTATATGGCTTTTTTTAAAAATAGATTTTAAAACCCATCACTTAATTGTTTTAACTTTTCGGTATTTTCTGCTAGCATTAATTCATCAATAATTTTTTGAATATCTCCATTTACAATATTGGATAAATCATATAATGTTAAGCCAATTCTGTGATCTGTTACACGACCCTGAGAATAATTATAAGTTCTAATCTTTGCACTTCTGTCACCTGAAGAAACCATAGAACCTCGCTTCAGTGCATCTTCTGCATTTTTTTTTGCTAATTCCATATCATATAACCGAGAACGTAAAACTTTAAAAGCTTTCTCTTTATTTTTATGCTGACTTTTTTGATCTTGACATTGGGCAACCAATCCTGTTGGCATATGTGTTAAACGCACTGCAGAATAGGTAGTATTTACAGATTGTCCTCCAGGTCCTGATGAACAGAAAAAATCTATTCTAACATCTTTTGGATTTATCTCTACATCAAACTCCTCTGCTTCTGGAAAAACCATACATGTAGCAGCTGAAGTATGAACACGACCTTGAGTTTCTGTTTGAGGTACACGTTGAACGCGATGAACACCAGCCTCAAATTTTAAAGTACCATATACATCTGGACCATTGACTTCAAATTGTATTTCTTTAAAGCCACCATTGGTACCCTCAGAGTAATCTACTGTTGATACCTTCCAACCTTTACTTTCACAATATTTAGAATACATCCTAAACAAATCACCAGCAAAAATACTTGCTTCGTCACCACCTGTACCAGCTCTGAGTTCTACTACAGCATTTTTTGAATCTTCTGGATCTTTTGGTATTAATAAAAACTTTATCTCTTCTTCTAATTGAGGAATTCTAGTATTGGCTTCTTCAATTTCCATTTTCGCCATTTCGTTCATCTCAGAATCAGAACCATCTGAAAGAATTTCTTTCGCTTCAATAATATTATTGGTTAAAACCTGGTATTCCTCTCCCTTTTTAACAACGTCTCCTAAATCTTTATATTCTTTACTCAATTGAGCATATCGCTTTTGATTCATGATTATTTCTGGTTGAATAATTAAATCAGAAACCTCATCATAACGTTGCTTAACAATTCTTATTTTATCTAACATTTATTGTTCTTTTCAGGTTTTACGAATTTACAATTTTTATCGTAAAATTAATTAATCTTTGACTCTAATACTCCAATGAAAATTAAATTTAGAAACTATAATACCTTCTTCATTTATTCCTTTTGAGGTTAATATAACTTTCTGACCTTCACCTGTTTTAATTGAAATTTTAATAGCTTCTCTTATTCCATTGCCATCATTACAAGAAAAAATAATTTTACCAGTTGCTTTTTTATAAAATTCTGCTTCTTGATAAGTAACTAACATAGAAACATTTCTACCAGAATCTTTTATAGCTTTCATTACTAAAAGACCTGTTGGCATTTCAGCAGCCATACCTTGAGCTGCCCAGAACATACTTTTAAATGGATTCTGATTTATCCATTTGTGATTTATAGAAACAGTTACTTCATTATTAGTAATTGATTGCACCCTGACACCTCCAAAATAAGCTAGTGGTAATTTTATGAGGTTAAAAAGATTAACTTTTGATGGTGTGAATTTCATTTCTAGTAATTAATAGTTTAAATAAAAAAGTATATTATCACGATCACAATATACTTATAAATAAGATAAAACTTAATATTAACAGTAGTTATCAAGTTTTACAATAAATTAAATGATACCATTATAATCCAGAAAATATATTTAATTTTTTCAGGTAACTTATTTCTTATTCTCTAAATATTCTTCTATATCTGCTATATGATATTGTAAAGCTTGGGCAGATATCTGAATTTCTTTAATTAAAAGTGATAAAGAAATAATAAGTAAAACAAGAGCAAAACCAAAGACCCAAACAGCTATATTTTTTTCACCAACATATATCAAAAACATAGTTAATACACATAAAAGTAAACTAGAAATACCAAAAATTTGCATCCACCTTGTCAAGTTTAAACGCAATTTTAAGTTTTTAATTTGTCTTATTAATGATTCATCTTTTTTTTCTAAAAATTTATCATGTAAATTCCTAATAACAGATGCATAAGCTAGAAATCTATTAGTGTAGGCTAACATAATTAAAGATATAGCAGAAAATAAAAGAGCAGGTGTAGTTAATGTTAATTGTTCCATAATGGTTCAAAATTAATTAATAATTTTTTATTTTTAGTACTTTTGGTATATGAATATACTCTACTCATTTTTATTTGTATCTATTAGCTATTCAGTAACTTGTCAAAATTTACCAAAAGGATTTGTTTATCTCTCAACTATAGATAATTCTATTCGAAAAGAATTAAGATATTTTACTAATAATAATTTTATTGGTAAACCAATAAAAGGATATAAAAAGAATATTTTAATAGTATCTGAGAGAGCTGCAAAAGCATTAAAAAAAATTCAAAATGAATTATTAAAAGATAGTATGAGTCTTAAAGTTTTTGATGCCTACAGACCACAACAAGCTGTAGACCATTTTGTAGAATGGGCAAAAGATTTGAATGATACACTAATGAAAAAGATATTTTACCCTAAAGTACCGAAAAAAAAGTTATTTGAACTAGGCTTTATTGCCGAAAAATCTGGCCATACAAGGGGGAGTTCAGTCGATCTTACAATTATAGATCTAAAAACAAACGAAGAATTAGATATGGGTAGTATTTATGATTTTTTTGGAATTGAATCACATCCTTGCTCTAAAAAAATTAATATAAATCAACAAAATAATAGACTCTTTTTAAGAACAATTATGTTGCAAAATAATTTCTCCCCTTATGAAAATGAATGGTGGCATTTTACACTGAAAAACGAACCGTTTTCTCAGAGATATTTTAACTTTCCAATAAGGTAAAAGTTTTAACAAATTCTAAACAACATAATTTAAAATCGTCATTATATTTGCTAACAAGGGCCATCAATAAAAAAACATGAAATATCTATCATATTCTATAATATTCATTTTATTCAACATAATAAAATTGCAATCACAAATTGATAATAATCGTTCTGATAATAAAATTGGAAAAATACGGACTATAATTTCTACCAATACAAAAGAAATTAAGAGACCTAAATCTATCAAATTAGATCCGTCTAAAGGATTTGAAGAAGCTTACGAAAAAGAGCAAAAACAACTTAAAAGGAAACAGACAGAAGAAAAGTTGAATAACAAAGGTATTATTACTCAAAAACAGATAAGAGAAGAACGATTTTTAAAAGCATTCAAAAAAATTAATGGGATGTATCAATACCCTGTTATTGATCAAGATTTAGGAAGCTTAAGAACAAACTCTGGAAGCATAAATATTATTTGTAGAGATTATCAATATCCAGATGGTGATAGAGTTACAATTTTAGTTAATAATATTCCAGTAATCGTAAATATTATTCTTCAACAACGATATCAAAAATTTAACATTCCATTAGAAAAAGGAATTAATAATATTACCATATTAGCATTAAATCAAGGTTCTTCTGGGCCAAATACAGCTGCATTCAAGATATATAATGATTCCGGATTGTTATTGTCTTCTAATGAATGGAATTTAGCTACTGGTGCCAAGGCTAATCTGATCATCGCTAAGGATAAATAAAGAAAGACGAAAAGGTTTAAGTAAATAGATAAAACCATGTTTTTTTATTCTATTTAAAACAGTTATTTTTGTGGTTGAAGTAAAAGGTAAATAAAATAACTACAACAATTTCAGAATGAAAAAAATCACCAAGCAAACCTATTTAGATTGGTATAAGGATATGCTATTTTGGCGAAAATTTGAAGATAAATTAGCTTCTGTATACATACAACAAAAAGTAAGGGGTTTCCTTCATTTATATAACGGACAAGAAGCTATTTTGGCAGGAGCTTTGCATGCAATGGATTTATCTAAAGATAAAATGATTACTGCATATAGAAATCACGTACAACCAATTGGAATGGGAGAAGATCCAAAAAAGGTTATGGCTGAATTATATGGAAAGGTTACAGGAACATCTAAAGGAATGGGTGGCTCTATGCATATTTTCTCTAAAGAATTTGGTTTTTATGGTGGTCACGGTATCGTTGGTGGCCAAATTCCTTTGGGAGCAGGTATCGCTTTTGGTGATAAATACAAAGGAAGTGATGCTGTTACATTAACCTGTTTTGGTGATGGTGCAGCTAGACAAGGTTCTTTACACGAAGCATTTAATATGGCGATGCTATGGAAATTACCAGTAATTTTTATAGTTGAAAATAATGGTTATGCTATGGGTACCTCAGTCGAAAGAACTGCTAACCATACAGATATATGGAAACTTGGATTAGGTTATGAAATGCCTTGTGGTCCCGTAGATGCTATGAACCCTATTAAGGTTGCAGAAGCAATAGACGAGGCTATACAAAGAGCAAGACGTGGAGATGGACCTACATTCTTAGAAATGAAAACATATAGATATAGAGGACACTCAATGTCAGATGCACAAAACTATAGAACAAAAAACGAAGTAGAAGAGTATAAAAAAATAGATCCTATTACTCAGGTAAAAGATATTATTTTAGAAAAAAATTACGCTACTTTAGAAGAGATTACAGCAATTGCTAAAGGAGTAAAGGAAATGGTGAATGAATGCGAAAAGTTCGCAGAAGATTCTCCGTATCCAGAGCCTCAACAAATGTATGATATGGTATATGAACAAAAAGATTATCCTTTTATAAGTTAAAATATGGCTACAATTGTAAATATGCCGCGTTTGAGTGACACTATGGAAGAAGGTGTTGTGGCAAAATGGTTAAAAAATATTGGAGATAAAATTGAAGAAGGTGATATTATAGCAGAGATCGAAACCGACAAAGCTACAATGGAATTTGAATCATTTCATGAAGGAACTTTATTATATATTGGAGTAAAAGAAGGAGAAACATCCCCGGTTGATGTTCTGTTAGCCATTATTGGAGATGAAGGTGAGGATATTTCTGCAATTTTAAAACAAGATGATTCTTCAAATGAAACTCCTACTGAGCGTTCAGAAGAAAAAGAAACTAATTTAGAAAAAATACCAGATGCTAACACTACAATTCCTGAAGGTGTTCAAGTAATTACAATGCCACGATTAAGTGACACTATGACTGATGGTACAGTAGCTTCATGGTTGAAAAAAGTAAATGATAATGTTGAAGAAGGTGATATTTTAGCTGAGATTGAAACTGATAAAGCAACTATGGAATTTGAATGCTTCTATGAAGGAGTATTATTATACATTGGTGTAAAAGAAGGAGAAACTGCACCCGTTGATAGTCTACTAGCTATTATTGGTCCTGCTGGAACTGATGTATCCGCTATTATTAAAAATGGAGCTTCAACTATAAAATTAGTGATCGATAAACCTGAAGAAATTATTGTAAAAGAAGAAGTTGAAGAAACTAAAATAGCAACTATCTCTAAGAATGACACTGGACGTATTTTTGCATCTCCTTTAGCAAAGAAAATAGCATCTGATAAAGGGTATGATCTCGCTGAAATAAAAGGGTCAGGTGAAAATGGACGTATCATTAAGAAAGATGTAGAAAATTATACTCCTTTAACTTCAGAAACGAAAGAGGTTATATCTACTCCTAATTTAACACCGATAGTCTCTAATTTTACGATAGCAGGAAAAGAAAATACTATGGAGCACAAAAATTCTCAAATGCGAAAAGCAATTGCTAAATCTTTAGGAAACTCTAAATTTAATGCACCCCACTTTTACTTAAATATAGAAGTTGATATGGGTAATGCAATGGCTTCAAGAAAGACTATCAACACAATACCTGACACAAAGGTTTCTTTTAACGATATGATTGTTAAAGCTTGCGCAATGGCTTTACAAAAACATCCACAAGTAAATACTTCTTGGACTGAGGAAAATACGTTATTCCATAGTCATATTCATATTGGAGTAGCTGTAGCTGTAGATGAAGGATTATTAGTGCCAGTTGTGAAATATACAAATCAACTAAGTTTAACTCAAATTGGTGCATCTGTGAGAAATTTAGCTAGTAAAGCAAGAGAGAAAAAGATTAAAGTTGAAGAAATGCAAGGAAGTACTTTTACTGTTTCTAATCTAGGTATGTTTGGTATAGAAAGTTTTACTTCTATTATTAATCAACCTAATTCTTCAATTTTATCTGTTGGAGCAATTATTGAAAAACCAGTGGTTCAAAATGGACAAATAGTTATTGGAAATACTATGAAATTAACTTTAGCTTGTGACCACAGAACTGTAGATGGTGCAATTGGAGCTCAATTTTTACAAACTTTAAAAACTTTTATTGAAAATCCCGTTACAATGTTAGCATAAGTTTTCTTAAAAAAGTTCATAAAAAAACCAGCAAAATTTGCTGGTTTTTTTATGAATTATAATAAATGAGAAAATACTTTGAATTAAAAGTCTTGATTAATATCCCAAGCCTCTAAAGTTTCTTTTAAAGTTTTAATAAACATACCACCTAAAGCACCATTTACAACTCTGTGATCGTAAGAATGTGAAACAAACATCTTTTGCCTAATTCCTATAAAATCACCTTCTGAGGTTTCAATGACAGCTGGAACTTTTCTAATAGCTCCAAGGGCTAAGATTGCAACTTGAGGTTGATTAATAATTGGTGTTCCCATTACTGAACCAAAGCCACCAACATTAGTAACTGTATACGTTCCATCTTGAACTTCATCTGGTTTCAATGCATTATTTCTTGCTCTGTTTGCCAAATCATTTACAGATTTGGTCATACCTACTAAATTTAATTGGTCTGCATTTTTAATTACTGGAACAATTAAATTACCATTAGGAAGAGCTGCTGCCATTCCTAAATTAATATTTTTCTTTTTGATAATATTATCACCATCTATAGAAATATTAATTAATGGATATTTTTTTATTGTAGATGCTACTGCGTGCATTAGGATAGGCGTAAAAGTTAATTTCTCACCTTCTCTGATAAAAAATCCATCTTTAACTTTATTTCTCCATTTCACAATATTGGTTACGTCTATTTCGATGAAAGATTGAACATGAGCAGAAGTTTGAACTGAATTAACCATATGCTTGGAAACTAATTTTCCCATTCTGGTCATCTCTATTATTTCATCTTCCCCGTTAACAGATACAGGAGATGCTTTTTGAACTTGTAATGGTATAAATTTTTCAACTTTCTCTATTACTTTACTTGTGGTATTATTATTCGGTATTAATTTTCTATTTTCTAGATAAGAAAGAATATCATCTTTTGTAACTCTTCCATCTTTTCCAACTCCATTTATCATCTCTAATTCAGCCATTGAAATATTTTCTGCTTTAGCAATATTTCTTACTAGTGGAGAATAAAATTTCCCACTTGGAGAAGTTTTTGTTATTGGGGCTTCATTTATTTCAATGATTTTTAAAGATTCTTCTAACTGAGTAACTTCACTTAATATTTCTGGATTTGGCGCATTATTAGATTCATCAATATCACTTATTGTTTCAATAATAGCAATAGTAGATCCAACAGCAACAAGATCATCTTTTTTAAATAAGATTTCAACCAAAGTTCCTTCTACTTCAGATGGAACTTCAGAATCTACTTTATCTGTAGCAATTTCGACAATAGCTTCATCTAATTCTATAGTATCTCCTATTCCTTTTAACCAAGATGTGATGGTCGCTTCTGCAACACTTTCTCCCATTTTTGGTAATTTTAACTCGAATCTTGCCATTCCTTTCTTTTTGTAAATGTAAAAATACTAAAAACAGATGGTTTTTTACTAAAAATTCTAATAGAAATAAAAGATTGATTTTTCTATTTTTTAAATTATTATCATTAAATACTGATTAATTATAAAAATATGATAACAAAATTGACTAATATTATAATTATATTAAATATATGGTAATTAATCAAGTATATTATTATTATTTTTGCTGCATTCAAAAAAAACATCAAAGTAATAAAGTTTAAAGTAATTTAATATGTGAAAAAATCAAGTTTATATAATCCACTTTTGAGGATTTGCTAAAACTTTTAAGAGGATTTCCTCTTGAGAATTTTCTTCTGGAAGATAATTATATTTCCATTTTACTATTGGTGGTAGACTCATTAAAATGCTTTCGATCCTACCATTTGTTTTTAATCCGAATAGAGTTCCTTTATCATGCACTAAATTAAATTCAACATAACGACCTCTTCTAACTTCTTGCCATTCTTTCTGATGTTTAGTAAATTGAATTTCTTTTCTTTTTTCAACAATTGGAATATAACTATCTAAAAAACTATCTCCAATTTCTTTTACGAAATTGAAACGATCTTGAATTGTAAACTCTTCTGTTTCTTTTAAATAATCAAAGAATAAACCTCCTATACCTCGAGCTTCATTTCTATGAGTATTCCAAAAATAGGTATCACATAATTCTTTAAATTTTGGATAAAAAACTTTATGATGTTTATCGCAAGCAGTTTTACATATAGTATGAAAATGGATTGCATCTTGATCAAATAAATAATAAGGAGTTAAATCCTGGCCTCCTCCAAACCATTGATTAACAATATCTCCGCTACTATTATACATTTCAAAGTAACGCCAATTTGCATGAACTGTCGGTACAAAAGGGTTTATAGGATGTAAAACTAAACTTAAACCACAGGCAAAAAAATCACCTTCTTCTACCCCAAATTGTTTTCTTAATACCTCTGGTAGCTCTCCAAAAACTTTAGAGATATTTACTCCTCCTTTTTCAAATATAGTTCCATTTTCAATTATCCGTGTTCTTCCACCACCTCCTTCTTTACGTTGCCATAAATCTTCTTGAAAAGTAGCTTTTCCATCAACTTTCTCTAATTTAGATGAGATCTGATCTTGTAGCTTTTCTATGTATGAATAAAAAGTATTTCTCATAAACTATTTTAAAACTTTAACATCGGCTTTTAAGAAAATTTAAGATGGACTTTTATATTCTTTTACGGCGTCAACAAAAGCTTTTGCATTCTCTAATGGAATGTTTGGTAAAATACCATGTCCTAAGTTTACGATGTATTTATCTTTCCCAAATTCGTTGATCATTTGATAAACCATTTTCTTAATTTCTTTTGGAGGAGACAACAATCTAGATGGATCGAAATTACCTTGTAAAGTAATATTACCTCCAGATAAATAACGTGCATTCCTTGCAGAACATGTCCAATCAACACCTAATGCAGAAGCACCTGATTTAGACATCTCATTTAAAGCAAACCAACATCCTTTTCCAAAAGCTATCACAGGTGCCTCTTCTTTTAAGGCATCTATTATTTGCTGTATATATTGCCAAGAAAATTCTTGGTAATCTACTGGAGATAACATTCCTCCCCAAGAATCAAAAACTTGAACAGCATTGACTCCTGCAGAAACCTTTGCTTTTAAATACCCTATAGTTGTATCAGTTATTTTCTGTAATAATTGATGAGCAGCAACCGGTTTTGTAAAACAAAACTCTTTTGCCTTATCAAAGTTTTTAGAACCCTGACCCTGGACCATATAACACAAAATTGTCCAAGGAGAACCTGCAAAACCTATTAAAGGAATCTCATTATTTAATTTCTCTTTGGTAGCCTTTATAGCCTGGTAAACATAATCTAACTCTATATTTACATCTGGAACAATTACGTTATCTACGTCTCTTTGTGTGCGTATTGGATTTGGTAAATAAGGCCCAAAGTCAGGTTTCATTTGTACCTCAACGTTCATTGCTTGTGGAACAACTAAAATATCAGAGAATAATATTGCAGCATCCATTCCATATCTTCGAATTGGCTGTACAGTTATTTCTGATGCTAACTCTGGAGTTCTACAACGTGTAAAGAAATCATACTTTGCTTTGATTTCCATAAATTCTGGCAAATACCTTCCTGCTTGACGCATCATCCAAACGGGAGGCCTATCAACAATTTCTCCTTTTAGTGCTCTTAAAAATAAATCGTTTTTTATCATAATTACATTTCTGAAACGGCCATCATGGCCTTATCTACCGCTATAGCTAATTTTTTAATATCCCTAACTGTTAATGCCGATGATAAGAACCAAGCTTCAAATTGTGATGGTGGTAAAAACACACCATTTTTTATCATTTCCCAAAAGAAAACAGCAAACTTTTTTATATCGGAAGTTTGAGCCTCCTTAAAATTTGTCACTTGACTATTTGTAAAAAAAGGATTCATCATTGATCCAAATCTATTTACTACTAAATCTACACTATACTTTTTAGCCGCTTCTAATAAAATAGTTTCTATAGTATTTCCAATTATATTAAACTTTTTATACGGATCTTGATTTTGTAATTCTGTTAGAGTAGAAATTCCTCCTGCCATAGCAATCGGGTTTCCACTTAAAGTACCTGCTTGATACATACCTCCTAAAGGAGCTACCTCTTCCATAATTTCGTTTCTTGCGCCATAAGCGCCTACAGGAAAACCTCCACCAATGACTTTTCCTAAACAGGTAATATCTGCAGTAACACCCAATAACTCTTGAGCACCGCCAAATTTAGAACGAAAACCGGTCATTACTTCGTCTGCGATTAACAAAGCATTTTTAGTTTCTAAATAGTCTTTTAACTCTTTTAAAAAACTCTTCTGTGGAATGACTACTCCCATATTACCACAAATTGGCTCGATTATAACACCTGCAATATCATTATGTTCGTCAAAATGTTTTTTTACACTTTCTAAATTATTGTATTCTGCTATTAGGGTATTTTTCACAGCACCTTCAGGAACTCCTTTAGAACCCGGTAAACTCAAAGTTGCTAGTCCCGATCCAGCTGCAACTAATAATGAATCTTGATGTCCATGATAACAACCTGCAAATTTTATTATTTTATCTTTTCCTGTAAATGCTCTTGCCAAGCGAACTCCACTTATAACTGCTTCTGTCCCTGAATTTACAAAACGGACTTTATCCATTTCTGGGAAAGCATCACAAACTATTTTTGCTAAAATAATTTCATTTTCTGTTGACGCTCCAAAAGAATAACCGTTTTTCAATGCTTTTACAACTGCTCTTTGTACTTGTTTGTGACGATGACCTATAATCATTGGTCCATATGATAAAACTAAGTCTATATATTCGTTTCCATCAACATCTGTAATCTTACTCCCTTTCGCTTTTTTAATAAACAAAGGATTACCACCAACTGAAGAAAAGGCTCTAACTGGAGAATTTACTGCTCCAACAAGATTCACCAATCCTTGTTCGTATAATTTTTGAGATTTTTTAAACATTTTATGTTATTGTTTATTTGTTTAATTACAATCTATTTAAACAGATTAACTTTTCAACAAAAACTTTGCTGCTTCCTTAGCAAAGTATGTAATTATGATATCTGCTCCTGCCCTTTTCATTGACAGTAAACTTTCCATCATTACTTTTTCTCCATCAATCCAACCTTTTTCTGCAGCTGATTTTATCATTGCATATTCTCCACTTACATTATAGCAAGCAATTGGTCTATCAAAATTATTCTTTAAATCACGAACAATATCTAAATATGATAAAGCTGGTTTTACCATTAAAATGTCAGCCCCTTCTTGATCATCAAAAGTTGCTTCTCGCAAAGCCTCGTCTCTATTAGATGGATCCATTTGATATGTTTTTCTGTCACCAAAAGTTGGTGATGAGTCAGCTGCATCTCTAAAAGGACCGTAAAAGGCAGATTCATATTTAACAGAATATGCCATAATGGGTAAGTTAACATAACCAGTATTATCCAAAGATTCTCGTACCATTGAAATAGTCCCATCCATCATTCCAGAGGGCGCAACCATATCTACTCCAGCATTTGCATGAGAAATTACTTGTTTTGCAATGTTTAATAAAGTAGCATCGTTATCAACATCATCATCCTGAATTACACCACAGTGACCGTGAGAAGTATATTCACAAAAACATACATCTGATATTACATATAGACTTGGATATTTTTTTTTAATAAAACGAATTGCCTGTTGAATAATTCCATTATCGTTCCATGTTTCTGTTCCTTGATCATCTTTATTGGAGGGAATTCCAAATAACATTACGGCTGGAATATTTAAAAATAAAATTTCATCTAATTCTTTAGAAATCCTATCTAAAGAAAATCGTTTAATCCCAGGCATTGAGACTATTTCTGCTTCTATATTTTTTCCTTCTTCGATGAAAACTGGATAAATAAGATCATCTATAGATAATTTTGTTTCTCTGACCAATCTTCTAATACCTTCAGATTTTCTTAATCTACGAGTTCTAAACATTTTCTAATATTTATTTTTCTGAAAAATGATTATTTACCAATTCTAAAATACTATCTACATCTGGCATATTTGCAACTTGAACATTTTTAAAATGTTTTCGAGCTTCAAAAGCAGTAGTTTCTCCGATACAAAATGCTATTTTTCCTTTATGATTCTCTTGCAAATAACTATCTATCCCTGATGGACTATAAAATAATACTCCAGAAATAGATTCATCAATTTTTACTGAACTTAACATTGTCTTGTAAGCTTCAACCTCATTTACAATGATATTATTTGCTTGTAAATAAGTTGGTAAGACATCTAATCTTAAATCACTACAGAAGTAAGAAAGCTCTTTAATTTCTGTCTCTTTTGAAATATACTCTGCTAATTTTAAAGCATTTTTGGCAGCATAAGTGACTTTTCCGATTCTCTTTTCAATTAATTTTTTAGTCCTTCTGCCTACACAAAAAATATTTTTAAAATTGATTTCTTCTTTTGTGAAAGAATTTAATAATGCTTCCACTCCGTTCTGACTAGTAATTATTACATTTTCGTGCTGAAGTTTCATCACTTTTGCAGGAATTCTATTAAATCTAATTTTAATAAAATCACTGTCTTTTATACCAATTGTATTATCTAAATTTTTCTTTTGTGGCTCGGATAATTTCTTAGTAGAATAGATTGTATGATTCTTAATGGATGCTTCACCATCTTCAATCATTAATTCTCGACCTCCCCTATTTATGATATAGTCTACACAATCTTTAGCTAAAAACTCATGACTCCCTATTTTTGCAGTTTTATTAACTGAAATCTTTTTAGAACCATCACTTTTTAATAAAACTCCTTTAAAATTTATTTCTTCTGTTTTTTCATCAACATACGCTAATGCTCCTATAGGCGCTGAACAGCCACCTTCAAGTAATCTTAGAAACTCACGTTCAATCCCAACACAAACTTTTGTTTCGTGGTGATTTAATTGCTCACATGCATCTTTAGTATAGTTATCATTCTCTAAGGCAACTATCATAATTGCTCCTTGAGCTGGCGCAGGAATCATCCAAGGAAGATTTACTGCTCCATTAGGACGTTTTCCAATTCTTTCTAAACCTGCAGCAGCGAAAATAGCTCCGTTCCAATTATTTTCTTCAACTTTTTGTAATCGTGTATTTAAATTACCTCTCAAGTCTACTACTTTATGTGTTGGATACCTGTTCAACCACATCGCTTTTCTTCGAATACTTCCAGTAGCTATAACTCCATTTGGTTGTCCAAAAAACTCTTCGGTACCTTTTAAAACTAAAATATCACTATAATTTGCTCTTTTCAAAACTGCTACTTGAACAATTCCCTCTGGTAAAGAGGTTGGTACATCTTTTAACGAATGGACAGCGATATCTATATCCCCATTCAACATTGCTATATCTAAACTCTTGGTAAAAACACCTGTTATTCCTAATTCATGCAAAGGCTTATCTAGGATAATATCTCCCATAGATTTTATAGGAACTAAAATTGACTCATAGCCAAGTACAGCTAATTCTTTACGAACTTTATTAGCCTGCCAAAGTGCTAATTGGCTATCACGAGTTCCTATTCTAATAGTTTTTTGCATATCTTTTCACTAAGGTTGAAATACCTTTTGTATAAGTTGTAAGCTTTGCGAAACAGAAGCATCTTCTTCTTTTAAATGTTTCACAAATTGTGTTGTTATTTTTTGAATAAATCTAGAAGTCAAAATTTCCGCTTGATCTTCATCAAAATTACTTATTCTTTTCTTCTGAAAATTAATTTCATCCTTCTTGATTATTTCTAACGACTGTTTTAATACGGCTATTGCGGGTGTAAATCTTCTGTGACTTAACCAATCATTAAATTCTTTTTTATGGATATCTATAATTGATTCTGCAAAAGGAATTTCTTTTTGACGAACAGCTAGGGTATTATCTGTTATCTTAGAAAGTACATCTACATTTATTAGAGAAACTCCTTTGAAATCAGTAACTTCTTTAGATACATTTTGTGGCATTGATAAATCTAATATCAATAATTTTTTATCTTCATGGATATGATCTTTTGTAATAGTCGCCTTATCAGAACCAGTGGAGACAATCAATACATCTGCCTCTTTAATTTCATCTGATAAATATTGAATTTCAGACTTTCTAATTGAAGCGAATTCTTTAACAAACTCTGCAGCTTTCTCCTCTGATCTATTTACTAAACAAACAGTTTTATTCTGAGTGTATTCAGCTAAGTTTTTGCAAGTATGTTTTCCCATTTTACCTAAACCAAAAACAAGTATTTTTTTAGAATTAAAATCTGGTAAATTTTTAATTATATATTGAACAGCAGCATAGGATACAGAAGTTGTTCCAGAACTTAATTTTGTTTCGTTCTTGACTTTTTTACTGGCTTGCATTACACTATTAAGTAATCTTTCTAAATAAGCATTTGTTGTTTTTTTAACTTTTGCCATTTTAAAAGACTGTCTTAACTGACCAATAATCTCATAATCTCCTAGGATTTGACTCTCCAATCCAGTACCTATTCTAAAAAGATGATTTATAGCTTCTTGATTTTTATATACATTTGAAATCTCTGCGAATTCCGCCACTGATCCCTTTGAGAAATGACATAAAAGCTCTATTAACTGATTGGGATGTTCTACAAAACCACAAACCTCGGTTCTATTACACGTTGACAATATAAAAACTCCTTCGATTTTTTTCTCCTTTGCTAATTCTAGTAAGGAAGCTTGACTAGGTTTTGATAAAGAAAATTTCCCTCGTGTGCTTGCGTCGGCTTTAATATAACTAACGCCAATATTGTAAAAGTACTTTTGTAAATCGTGTTGCATATTTATTTAAAAGATTTAGCAAAAATATAAACTTCATTATGATAAAAGTGTCGCTAAAAGTACTTTTAATAACGTTCTGTGTTTTTTCATCACTTTTTTTTTAAAAAACAGATGAAAAGCCCTATTTTTGCAGTAATAATAACCTTACGAATTATTTTTATATAGAATCATTCTAAATAGAATAAAAATTAATAAATGAATAGAAATGCTTAAAAATGTCGGAGAAAGTTCTTTAGACGAAATCACCTTAGAAAAAGGGTTTTATATTCTTCATTTTCAGAATGAAAGTAATACAATACAAAATTTCGTAAGAGAAATAGATAGTTCTTTTATACAAATGCATTTTTGCCTGAGAGGTAATTCTAAATTTCTGTTTAATAATGGTTCATATTCTTTTGATGTTTTAGACAACAGGTCAATCCTTTTATATAACCCCCAAAGAACTCTCCCAATAAATCTAGATATCCAACCTAAAACCACACTGGTTTCATTAATGATATCAATTGAAAAATTTCATTCTTTATTTTCAAAAGAATCAGGTTATATTCCTTTTTTAAGTAGTCAGAATAGTAATAAAAAATACTATGATGATGCAGAAATTAAACCTACTGTTTCAATTGTTTTACAACAAATAATAAACTCAAACATTAATAGCTCTGTTAGGGATTTATATGTTAAAGGAAAAGTATACGAATTACTTAGTTTACATTTTCAAAAAGAGGAAAGTACATCTTCAGAATACTGTCCTTTTTTAGTAGATGAAGAAAATGTCTTAAAGATTAGAAAGGCAAAGGAAATTATTATATCCAGAATGGCAGAGCCACCAAGTTTACAAGAGTTATCTACTGAAATTGGACTAAATCTAAAAAAATTAAAGGAGGGTTTTAAACAAATTTATGGTGATACAGTTTACAGTTTTTTATTTGATTATAAAATGGAATACTCACGTAAACTATTAGAGAGTAATAAATTTAATGTAAATGAAGTTGGTCTTCAGGTTGGTTATAGTTCAGCAAGCCACTTTATAGCCGCATTTAAAAAGAAATTTGGCACAACTCCAAAAAAACATGTAATGAGCCATAATCAATAAAGATTTGTATTTTGAAACAATTATCCCATTATGAAATAGATAATAATCAGAAACAGTTTCCTATAACTATTGTTTGTGATGCAATTAGGACTCCGGAAAATATTGGAATGTGTTTTCGAATATCTGAAAGTTTTGGGATAAAAAAAATATATTTTCATGAAAGCTCTCCTAACACAGAAAATAGAATTGTCAAAAAAACTGCAAGAAATACCATTAATCAAATTGAATATGACTATTACAAAGATTTCTCAGAAATTATAAATAAATTAAGAGCTGAGGGTAATACTATTATTGCTATAGAAATTACTGATAAAAGCATAAATATTCAAGATTTTAAATTTGAAAAATACAAAAAAATCGTGTTACTTTTGGGTAGTGAGAGAAAAGGAATCACCAGCACCGAACTAGTAGATTATTCAACTTCTATACCAATGTTTGGCAGAAATTCGTCTATGAACGTAATACACAGTTTAGCAATAACTCTATATGAAATTACAAATAAAATAAAAACAAAATAATTTCAAATAAAATAATGAAAGGAATATTATTAAATAATTTAGGATCGCCTGATAGTACTGAAACAAAAGATGTTAAAAGGTATTTAGGTGAATTTTTAATGGATGAGCGAGTTATAGATATTCCATTTTGGAAGCGCTGGATACTGATTAAAGGTATCATTTTAAAAATTAGACCTAAAAAATCTGGAGCTGCCTACAAAAAAATCTGGTGGAAAGAAGGGTCTCCTTTAGTAGTAATATCTCAGAGATTTACAAAAAAAGTAATAGAAAAAACTGATATACCGGTCGAATTAGCAATGCGATATGGATCTATGAGTATGGATCAAGGTATAGAGAATTTAATTAATAAAGGTGTTACAAAAATATTTTTAGCTCCACTATACCCACATTATGCAATGTCTTCTTACGAAACAGTTGTTACTCAGGCTGAAGAGATTTTATCCAAAAAATATCCGCATGTAAAATTAGATACTCTACCTCCATTTTATAATAAACCAGATTATATAAAAGCTATGAGTGATAATATCGCAACACATCTAAAAGGATTTGATTATGATCATGTTTTATTTTCATATCACGGAATTCCAGAACGTCATATTAAAAAATCAGACCCCACAAAGAGTCACTGTAAACTAGATGGTTCGTGTTGTGAGCAAAATTCTGTTGCTCATTACACCTGTTACAGACATCAATGTTTTGAAACTACCAAAGGAATTGCCAAATCCTTAAAGCTGAAAGAAGGAACCTATAGTAACTCATTTCAATCAAGGTTATTAAAAGATCCGTGGTTAAAACCTTACACAGATTTCGAGCTAGAGAAATTTCCATCAATGGGAAAGAAAAAATTAGCCGTTATAACACCTGCTTTTGTTTCTGATTGTTTAGAAACTCTTGAGGAGATTGCAATGGAAGGAAAAGAAGATTTTATAGAAGCGGGTGGAACAGATTATAAGCACATACCTTGTATGAATGATAATGATGATTGGGTAGATGTAATGGTTTCTTGGATTAATAAATGGAATAACTCTTAACTTTATAAAATGGAATTCTTATACGTTAAATCTTTACATATAATTTTTGTGATAACCTGGTTTGCTGGTTTATTTTATATAGTACGTTTGTTTATTTATCAAACAGAAGCAGAAGATAAATTACAGCCTGCTAAAGAAATTTTACAAACTCAATTTAAATTAATGAGTAAAAGGCTTTGGTATATTATTACTTGGCCGTCTTCTATTTTAGCAGGTGGATTTGGTTTCTGGATGATATATCAAAACCCTTATTATCTTCTAGAACCATGGATGATTGTAAAACTTGCTTTTGTTTTAGCTCTATATTTTTATCATGGATTTTGTCACCACATCTTTAAAAAACTACAAAATGATATTATTAAATATTCTGCTTTGAGACTGCGTATTTTTAATGAAATTGCAACTATTATTCTTTTTGCTATTGTCTTTCTGGTAACTCTAAAAAGTGCTATTAATTGGGTCTGGGGGGTTATCGGTATTATTCTTTTTGGAATCTTAATGATGCTTGGAATAAAGCTATACAAAACAATTAGAAAAAATAAAAGCTGGGAAAAAAGAAATAATAAGGGTGAGAATCTTAAATAATGACTTTAAAGCAAAATAGTTACTAACCTTTTATACTCTGTTCAAATGGGATCCTATTTACAATAGATCTTCCCAGAGTAATTTCATCGGCATATTCTAATTCATCACCAACTGAAATTCCACGGGCAATTGTAGATGTTGTGATTTTAAATTTTTCTATTTGCTTGAAGATATAAAAATTTGTAGTATCTCCCTCCATCGTTGAACTTAAGGCAAAAATAAGCTCTTTAACTTCTCCACTACCAACCTTATTAACGAGTGATTCTATTTGTAAGTTTTGGGGTCCAATTCCTTCAATTGGGGAAATCTTACCACCTAAAACATGATATTTTCCATTAAATTGTGAAGTACTTTCTATAGCCATTACATCTCTAATATCCTCTACAACACAAATAATTTCTCGATTCCTTTTTGAGCTACTACATATGTCACATATAAGAGTGTCAGATATATTATGACATTGCTCACAAGTATTTACCTCATTTCTTAAATGTAACAACGCTTCAGATAAATACTTTGTATTATCTTTTGGCTGCTTAAGTAAATGTAAGATCAAACGCAAAGCTGTTCGTTTTCCAATACCAGGTAAACGTGACATTTCGTTTACAGCATTTTCTAATAATTTTGACGAAAAATCCATAGCTGCAAATTTAAGTTATTATTGAGAAAAATAGAAAAAAGTAACGCTAAATATTTATAATTATTTATCATTTTATTTAAATTCTGTATTCTAAAAAACTTATATTCGTAATGCAGAATAAGGAAAATTTTAAAAATGAAACCAGAGTATATTATATTTCTAATTATAGGTTATTTTAGTATCTTAATTTTAATTTCTTATTTCACAGGAAAGTCAGCAGATAATAAAACTTTTTTCAAAGCTAATAATTCTTCCCCTTGGTATTTGGTTGCTTTTGGTATGATTGGTGCATCACTTTCAGGTGTGACATTCATTTCTGTACCTGGCTGGGTTGAAGATCAAGGAATGAGTTATTTTCAAATGGTATTAGGCTACATTGTTGGGTATGCAGTAATTGGCCTTGTATTACTTCCATTATATTACAAACTAAACTTAATCTCTATTTACACATATTTACAAACTAGGTTTGGAATATATTCATACAAAACTGGTGCGAGTTTTTTTTTATTATCAAGAACTATAGGTGCAGCTTTCAGATTATTCTTAGTTGCTAATGTTCTACAACTATTGCTATTTGATGCATATGGAATACCTTTTTGGTTAACTGTTTCATTAACTATTTTATTGATTTGGATATATACATTTAAAGGTGGTATAAAAACTATAGTCTGGACAGATGCATTACAAACATTATTTATGCTAATAGCAGTTGGAGTTTGTATCTACAATATTAGTAACGAATTACAAATAAGTAATATTTTCTCATATATTGGAGAAAGTGAATTATCTAAAACTTTCTTTTTTGATGATGTAAGCTCTGGAAATTATTTTTGGAAACGTTTTCTTGCTGGTGCCTTTATTGCTATAGTAATGACTGGTTTAGACCAAGATATGATGCAAAAAAACTTGACCTGCAGATCACTAAAAGATGCACAAAAAAATATGTTTTGGTTTACTATTGTTTTAGTTATTGTAAACTTTTTCTTTTTGGCATTAGGTATTTTATTGACGGATTATGCTCAAAAGAATGGAATAGATGCTCATAAAGATCAACTGTTTCCCATTATAGCAAATAACAGTGGTTTAGGTTTAGCCACAGCAATGTTTTTTTTACTTGGACTAATAGCAGCTGCATATTCTAGTGCAGACTCAGCTTTAACTTCCCTAACCACATCTTTTAGTATTGATATACTAGAAATTGATAAGAAAAAAAATAAAAATGATCAAATTAAAATTCGAAAGAAAATTCATGTTTTATTTTCTTTAATTCTAATAGCTACAATTTTAATTTTTAAATATTTCATAGCTGACGAAAGCGTAATTGTGAAAATTTTTACATTCGCTAATTACACTTATGGACCATTGTTAGGTTTATATGCTTTTGGGTTGTTTACAAAACTTAAAATAAAAGATAGATTTGCCCCAATTATTTGTATTCTATCACCCTTTGTAACTTATATAGTAAATGATTTTACATTAATATTTACCGGTTTTGATTTTGGTTTTTCATTATTAATATTAAATGGGATTGTAACATTTATAGGATTGTATTTAATTAAAATAAAATAATGGAAAAAGATTTAAGCAACTATCGCAAATCGTACGATAAACAAGAACTTTTAGAAAATAATTGTCCTAAAAAACCAATGGAGTTATTTAAAGATTGGTTTTTAAAAGCAGATAAAATAGATGCTATTGAAGAAACTAATGCAATGACTATTTCTACTATAGGTAGTGACGGATTTCCAAAAAGTAGAGTTGTTTTATTAAAAAAATATACTGAAGAAGGTTTGATTTTTTATACTAACTATAACTCAGAAAAAGCGAAAGCAATAGATGAGAATAATAATATTTGTATTTCTTTTTATTGGCCAGCTCTAGAACAACAAATTATAATAAAAGGGATCGCAGAGAAATTGTCAAACGAACTATCTGATAATTATTTTAACTCCAGACCAAATGGAAGTAAATTAGGTGCTTGGGCTTCTCCACAAAGTAGTGTTGTTTCTTCAAAAAAAGAATTAACAGATCGATTAATATCCATAGAAAATAAATTTCAAGGCGTAAAAATTCCAAGACCTGAGCATTGGGGTGGTTATTTGATAAAACCTTTATCAGTCGAGTTTTGGCAAGGAAGACCAAATAGAATGCATGATAGGATTAGATATACTTTACAAAAAGATTTTTCCTGGAAATTGGAACGTTTAGCGCCATAAATTTTATATTTACACACAATAAATAATCAAATGAAAACTTTATATATTGTTCGTCATGCAAAGTCTTCTTGGGAATATGAGGGAATTGAAGATATAGATAGACCCTTAAAAAAACGGGGGATAAAAGATGCACATTTAATTTCTAATTTCTTATCAAAAGAAGTTACCAAACCTGATGTGTTTATTTCAAGTAGTGCAAACAGAGCACTTCACACTGCAGTAATCTTTTGTGAAAATTTAAAATACCCACTCTCAAATCTAAATATTAGAAAACAATTATATAATTTTAGTGATGGTTATCTGGTAAAAACAGTAAATGCATTAGATGACGATTATAATTCTGCAATAATTTTCAGTCATGACCACGGTATAAATACCTTTGTAAATAAATATGGAAGTAAACCTATAGCGTACGTTCCAACTTGTGGAGTAATAGGAATTCGATTTGACGAAATTCATTGGAAAAACATAAAAAAAGGGAAGACTTTTATGATTGAATTTCCTAAAAATCATAAATAATTTAATCTTTTGATAATCAAAAAATATACTACAATTTAAGATGAAACGACAGGGGTAATAAATGTTTAATACAAATAATTTTTAATAGTTTAATTTTTTGATATAGTTTAACTTTTCTTTCCAAAGTGATAGGTCTTGTTTAAACTCATCTAGTCTTAATTTCACATTCAATACTAATGGATTATCCGGTTTTGCATTAGAAAAGAAACCTAAATTATTCTCTAACTGTTGGGTTTCTCTTATGAATTCATCTACCTTTTTTCTAATAAATATTTGTTCTGAATCTAATTTTCTAACATCATTATTAGAAGCAAAACTATCAACTTTATTTTTAAATCTCAGTATTTCTATTTCATGTTTATCTATAGATAATGAAGAAATCAAACGATCTATTTGTTTATTAAACTTCCCTTCTAAATGACGAACGCTCCTTGGAAGACTACCTAAATCCTTCCATAAATTTATAGCTTCTAAAAGTGCTTCTTTTGTATTATATTCTTCTTTTTTAATTTTTTCTAAAAAAGCTTTTTTGCCATCAATTATCAATTGATCCTCAGAACTTACTGCATTTTTATTTTTATGGAATTCATCAAAGTAATAATTGCATGCATCCTTAAAACGTTTCCAAACATCATCTGAAAACTTACGTGGCACATGTCCTATTTTTTTCCAATCAGACTGGATTTTTTTCATTATGTCCGTTGAAGATTCCCAATCTGTACTGTTTTTTAAAGATTCAGCTAGTTCAATAAGAGCAATTTTTTTATTCAAATTGTCTTGCTGACTGTCTTTTTCTCCTTTATAAAAATTATTTTTAGCTTTATTAAAACTCTTTGTAGCAATCTTAAATTTTTGCCAGATTTCCTCACTCTTAGCATAAGGTAATTTACCTTCATTAAAATAAGCTTGTCTTAACTTTTCTATCTCGTTAATACTAGATTGCCAATCACTATGATTATTATTTTTTGAAGTATCTAAATCATTAATTTGAGAAATAATTTGTAATTTATTATGAATCATTTCATCAAACTTAGTTTTCATTGATCTATAATAATCATGACGCTTGTCATGTATTTTTTTAGTAGCTTGACTAAATTTCTTCCAAATTTTTTCTCGCATTTCTCTAGCTACAGGACCAATATCTTCTTTCCAAATTTTATGTAATTCTTGTAACTCTTTAAAGGAATCGTTAATATTTTCATTTTCTGCTAAAGACTCTGCTTTTAGAATGATTTTTAACTTTTCTTCTAGATTATTTTTAAAATCTAGATCTCTAAAATCATTGCTTAAATGGAGAAGGTCATAAAATCGCTCTACATGATGATGATATATTTTCCAAGTATCATTATATTTTGTCTTAGAGACAGGTCCTATAGCACGCCAAGAGTCTTGTAACTCTTTAAAATGCTTGTACATTGTTTTTGTATCAGCATTAATAATTAAGTTTTTTAAATTTTCTATGACTTCAAATCGCTTATCTAAATTTACTCTTTGTGCCTTTTCTTGATCATTGTAGAAAGCATCACGTTCTTTTTTATGCTTAGACAATAAAAGATTGTATTGGGTTTTTAATGGGCTAGAAAACTGAAAGTCTAAACTTTCACCACCTGCGCTAATAAAATCAGCTTTTTTTTCTGCTAAGAGTACTCCAAACTGTTGATTAAATATGTTTTTTATACCATCAACTTGTTTTTTTACTTTATTAACAGGTTGTTCATTTATGACCTTTTCTAACTCGGATACTAAATTTTCTAAGTTCATTTTAGAATAATCTATATCTTTAATTTCTTTTACAACGATTTTGACATCCTCTGCCTCCACAGCTGCTTTTACTTCGATTTCTTCTATAGATTCAGAAAATTCGGTATTTTTAATTGTCAAACTAACTTCCGAATCTATTAATTGAGTTGTATCTTTAATTTCTTGAAGTTCATCTGGGGATTCAATTAGAGAGTCTACAGCTTCATTAATTGAATTATTTTTATTTTCTTCAGAGTTTTCTTCAAATTTCTTTTCAAAGTTATCTTCAACGTTATCTGGATTGTTATCTAACATATTTACAATGTTTAAGGGTCTATATTACAGAGTATAAAGATAGTTAGATCTTACATCATTTTTTATAAAATTTTATAATTTATTGAAAAATAATTATTTCTATTATCTAATAAGGCTTTGTTATGTATATTTTTATTTTTTCCAAATCCGCCATGATTCTTCGGCTTGTAACTCTAGCATTTGCAAACCATTCTTAATAATAGCTCCTCTATTAATACCTTCTTTCAAAAAAGATGAAACTACAGGATTATAAATTAAATCAAATAATAGGTGATCTTTAGATATAAATCGATAAGGAAGTTTTGGCTTTAAATGTACTTCTGGAAATGTGCCTAAAGGAGTAGAATTAATAATTATATTATATTCTCTTAATAAATCTTCAGTAATTTGATCATAAGAGATTTCTTTTTTATTTGATGGATCTCTAGATACAAATTTATATTTAATCTTCATTTTTTTTAAAGAATATGCAATAGCTTTAGAGGCACCGCCAGAGCCTAGAATCAGGGCTTTTTTATGTTGTTTTTGAAGCAAAGGCTTTAACGAGTTTTCAAACCCGTAAAAATCTGTATTATAGCCTTTTAACAATCCTTCTTTAGTTATCTTTATTGTATTTACAGCGCCTATTTCTTTAGCTACCTTATCAAGCTTATCTAGATATGGAATCACTTCTTCTTTATATGGGATAGTTACATTTATTCCTTGTAAGTGAGATTTGTTATTAAAGAATAATGCATTAAACTTTTTAATAGAGCTTAAATCAAAATTTACATATTCTGAATATTTGATATTTTCTTTTTCAAATTTATCTGTAAAATATCCCCTAGAAAAAGAATATCCAATATCTCTTCCTAAAAGTCCGTATAAATTATTTTTTGCTTTTTCTTCCATAAAAATCTAATACTAAAATCAATCCTAAACCTAAAGCCATATATAAAAAAGCAAACCAAGTTTCATTGTTTGAAAATTCAGGAATAAATCGCTCATAATTTTCTACAATTTTATTTCGTTTACTATCTAAAATAAATACACCATTTTCTTCTAAAAAAACTGTTTTTTTCCATGGCCATACAATTCCCAAAGAACCAGTAATAAAACCTATAATAACTGCATTAACAAAGTGCTTCCATCGTTTTATAACATACCCTAAAATATGGGACATTGTTATTAATCCAAATAAAGAACCTCCTGTAAAAACAGCTATAACCTTAAGGTATCTTATCTTTACTTCATCTCTAAACACTGAAAAATCACCAGAGAACACCTCTGTAATAACTTTAGATAGAACGTTTACCGAGTCTACTAAAAGTAATACATAGTTTCCTAATAGAATTAAAATAAAAGAACCAGATAAACCTGGAAGTGTCATTCCTGAAACACCTATAATTCCACAGAAAAAAACAAACCATAAATTATCATTCTCTTTAGCAGGAGTTAAAAAACTAACTCCAATACCTATAGATACTCCAATCACTAAAAAAATAATTATTTTAAAGTTCCATTTACTAAAATCTTTTCCAATATAAAATATCGAACCAACGATCATACCAAAAAACCAACTCCAAACATACAACTCGTAATTAGCTAAGAAATAATCTAAAACTAATGATAGGCTAAAGTAACTGAAAAGACTCCCTCCCATTATTAATAAGAGAAATTGTCCATTTATATGAACATAGAAACTTTTAAGTTCTCCTTTCATAAGAAGCTTTAAACCTCCTAAATTTATTTTTTTAAATGAGTAGATTAGTTCTTCATAAAAATTCAAAACAAAGGACACCGTACCACCGGAAACACCGGGAACTTTATTAGCTATTCCCATAACTAAACCTTTTAAAAAGAGATTTAGTTTATGCAAAAAAGTTCTTTCTTGCTTCATTTATACTTTTTTTTTGCAAAATACTCCATTAATAAAATAAGAGAAAATCCAAAAAAGGCTAAAGCCGAGGCCATCATTAAATGACTTTCATCTGAATATGAAAAAGGAGAAATACTCTCTTGATTAAAAGGAGTTTTTATACCCTGAGAATTAATACGCCAAGTAAGAGTTTCTTTCCATGGCCAAATCTTATTTAAAGAGCCAATAATGAAGCCTGTTAAGGCTGCTAAGGTTAAATTCTTATAATGTTTAAATAGCCATTTTAAAACTCTAGAAAAAGTTAGTAAACCAATTACAGCACCTGCCATAAAAATTAAAATAGTTTTAAAATCTTTACTACTAACAGCATCTAGAACAGGTTTATAGGCTCCAAGTAAAACCAAAATAAAAGAACCTGAGATTCCCGGTAAAATCATAGCACAAATTGCAATTGCACCAGCCAAAAATAGAAATCCGGGCGAAGAATTTTCAGAAATTAAAGGATTTAAAGTAGTAATATAATAAGCCAAAATAGCTCCTAAAATTAAAACAAAAAAGGAAATAAAATCCCATTTTGTTATTTGTTTTGCTATATATATCAAACTTGCTAGTACTAATCCAAAAAAGAAAGACCACAATAAAATAGAATGGTTCTCTAATAAATATTTAATCACTTTAGCTAGAGATAAAATACTAATAAATATGCCAATAAAAAGAGATATTAAAAAATTGCCATTTAATAATTTCCATACAGCCTTGAAACCATCTGATTTAAGAGTTTTGAATAAACTGAAATTAATATTACTGATAGAAGTTAGCAATTCTTCATAAATACCAGAAATAAATGCAATTGTTCCACCAGAGACTCCTGGAACAACATCTGCAGCTCCCATAGCCATTCCTTTCAAACCAATTATAAGATAATCTTTTAATACTCTAACCATTTTACATTATTTGATTAGACGAAGATAAAATATTTTTGAGAAAAGTTTTTAAAAAATAGGCTTTAAAGAAGAATAAACTGTTGATTATTCTGTTGCCTTCTTGAAATCAATCAATAATTTTTGAATATTTTTATTGAAATATATAGTTGGATATAATTCTTTTAATATGATATGACATTCGTAATCGATTTTCATACCGTTTATCAGGTGAATTGTACCAATTTTTTTCTTATTTAAAATTAATGACAAGGCTGCTAATCGGTATTCAATTTCTGCCAGATTTATATGCATTTTTTGAGCTTTAAATAAAACACTTAAAGCTTCTTCAAATTCACCAATAAAAGCAAGAACATCTGATAAAGCTATAAAAGTATTGACATCATCGTCACCTAAAAATAAGCATTTTTTAAACCCATTAATTGCTTCTTCAAAAAAACTTAATTTTAATTTTATTTCAGAGTATCTTCTCCAATAAAGCGAATTAGATTCATCAATTTTTAAAGCTTTAGCTATGGAATAACTTGCTTTTTCATAATTATTTTGATCTAAATATAAATTAGCTAAAAACAACCAGCCTTTGTCTAAAAGAGGATCTTCATGAACAGCTTTTTGATAATATAAAATTGCTGTATCATAATTTTCTAACTTTTGATGGCATTCTCCAATTCTAATAAAAGCAAATGCAGTGGCATCATCTAACTCTAATGTAATTAAATAATTTTCGATGGCTTCTTTATATTCACCTAACTCCTCTAATGCTTTTGCTTTCTCTAAATAACCTCCAACAAAGGACTCATCAATAATCACTGCAAAATCATAGGCAATTAGAGCTTCTTCATATCTTTTTAAAACTGAGTATTGACGACCAATTTGATGCCAAGCTACTTCACAATAAGGGTTTTTGTCAATATAATCATTTAAGAAATCTATTGCTTCTTGATGCTTCTGCTGCATGTCAAAACAATACAACACATTGTATAATGATGAATAATCTTCAAAGTCTACAAAAACACAATTTATAAAACATAATAATGCGTTTTCGTAATCATCTAAATAAAGATACTCCATACCTAATAAAGACCATATATCTTCTTTATCATCAGTTAGGGTTAATGCTTTATTTAAATATAATATCGCTTCTTTATGCTTTCCTTCTTTAGATAAAATAGTTGCTTTCTGGATAAAAACTTCATCATTATTAGGTTCTAAAATTTCTATTTGTAAAAGAAGTTCTTTAGCTAAATCTAATTTATTTTCAAAAACATAAATTTCTATTTGTAGTAATTTTAAATCTACAGAATCTGGATGTTGTTCTAAACCTAAATTTAAAGCCTTTTTCGCTAAAGAATGCTTTCCGATATCAATATAATGAATTATAATCTCCTCAAATTCAGTTAAATCAAAGAAATAAACACTATTTGTTTTCAACATTGATTCAAATTTCACTAAAGACATAGCTATTGCGTTTGAATTATTATTTTAAATGTACTACAAGTCTTCCATATCGTTAATAATCTATTGTTTTTTTTTCAACAATTTAATTAACAAATAGTGACCCGTTTTATATTGGATAAATTTTGCTTGTACAAAATTTTACATTAGTTTTGTGTTTTGATAACTGTTTACCTAATTAAACAGGCTTCTTATGAGCAAAAAAACCTTACTTAACTCTAAGGATGTTGAAATTATTTTAAACCGATTAGCGTGCCAGTTAATCGAAAATCATAACGATTTTTCTAATACAGTCTTAATAGGTCTTCAACCAAGAGGCTCATTTCTGGCTAATAGATTGTTGTTATTATTAAAAGACAAATACCAAATCAAAGAAGTGAAATTAGGCTCTTTAGATATAACATTTTATAGGGATGACTTTAGAAGAAGAGATATTCCAATTGAAGCAAATACCACAGAAATAGATTTTTTAGTAGAAAATAAAAAAGTAGTTTTTATTGATGATGTTCTATTTTCTGGAAGAAGCGTTAGAGCAGCACTTACAGCTATTCAGTCTTATGGTAGACCAGAGAGTGTAGAGTTATTAGTTTTAATAGACAGAAGGTTTAGTCGACACCTCCCCATACAACCTGATTACAGAGGAAGGCAAGTTGATGCTATTGATGAAGAGAAAGTATTAGTTACTTGGAAAGAAACAGATAAAAGAGACGCAGTTTATATAGAAGCTATCTAATATGAAACAACTAAGTGTAGAACATTTATTGGGAATAAAATATCTAAAAAATACGGATATTGATCTTATTTTCGAAACTGCTGATCAATTTAAAAAAGTGATTAACAGACCAATTAAAAAAGTTCCTTCATTAAGAGATATAACAATAGCTAATTTATTTTTTGAAAATAGTACAAGAACAAAGTTGAGTTTTGAGTTAGCAGAAAAGAGACTTTCTGCAGATATCCTGAATTTTTCAGCTAGCCAATCCTCTTTAAAGAAAGGAGAAACTTTAATAGATACAGTAAATAATATTTTAGCGATGAAAGTCGACATTATAGTTATGCGCCATGGTAATGTGGGTGCAGGTGTTTTCTTATCTAAACATGTAGATGCTAAAATTATAAATGCTGGCGATGGTACACACGAACATCCTACACAAGCTTTATTGGATTCGTATTCTATCAGAGAAAAACTAGGTAAGGTAAAGGGGAAAAAAATATTAATCGTAGGAGATGTGCTACATTCCAGAGTTGCTTTATCTAATATTTTTGCATTACAACTTCAAGGAGCTACTGTAAAGGTTTGTGGGCCTACTACTTTAATACCTAAATATATTAAAAGTTTAGGTGTAGAAATAGAAACTGATCTTAAGAAAGCCCTAGAGTGGTGTGATGTTGCAAACGTACTGAGAGTTCAACATGAAAGAATGGATATAAATTATTTTCCATCAACTAGAGAATACACCCAGCTTTACGGTATAAATCAAGAGATACTTGATCGTATTGGAAAGAAAATTGTTATTATGCATCCAGGTCCAATTAATAGAGGTGTTGAGATTACAAGTGAGGTTGCAGACTCGAGTGATTCTATTATTTTAGATCAAGTAGAAAACGGGGTTGCTATTAGAATGGCGGTTATATATTTATTAGCTCAGCAGATTAAGAGGTAGTTCTTCTTAACAAAACCCTACCATAAAAAATTATAATGAAAATTGAAAAAAAAGAAAATTACTCTATTTTCCATACTGAAGAGAATTTATTTTCTGATGTTTTAAAAAAATTTTATTGCAGTATAAAAGACGAAAAAAAAGAAAATATTATTCTTCACCTTTCTGACAACCTCAATATAACTTCTTTAAATATTTTAGAGTTTTTAAGAATATCATTAGAAAAAAAAGCAAATAATACATCCTTCGTAGTTATCATATCATCTTTGAATATTGATGATTTACCTGAAGAAATAAATGTTGTACCAACACTTCAAGAAGCAGAAGATATTATTGAAATGGAAAGTATAGAAAGAGAATTAGGTTTTTAATATGGAAAGTATAATCAATAAAAGTAAAGTTTATAAATACATTCACATTTAATGAGTTTAAAACTTATTATTTTAGGTTGCCACTCGGCTACTCCGAGAGAAAATGCTCACCCAACTTCGCAATATTTAGAAATAAATAATCATTATTTTTTAATAGATTGTGGAGAGGGTACCCAACGTCAAATGCGAAAATATAAAGTTGGATTCACAAAAATTAATCATATTTTTATATCACATTTACATGGTGATCATTTTTATGGATTAGTTGGACTTCTATCTACTTTCGGTATTTTGAATCGTGAAAGGGATTTACATGTTTTTGGTCCAAAAGGAATTAAAGAAGCAACATTAGTGATGATGAGAACCTCGCAATCTCACGCAAAATATAAAATAATATTTCACGAATTATTATCTAAAAAAAGTGAATTAATTTTTGAAGATGAAAAGATCTCTGTTAAAACAATTCCATTAAAACACAGAATATATACCAACGGATATCTATTTACAGAAAAACAAAAACCTTTAAAATTACACTTTGATAATATTAATAATTATGAAGAAATTGATAAGGCAGATTATCTAAATATAAAAGCCGGTAAAGATATTCTTTTACCAACAGGTGAAATCATACCAAACTCGGAACTGACATTAAAAGCAAAAAAACCTATTAGTTATGCCTTTTGCAGTGACACAGCATATAAACCTGATATTGTTCCAATAATAAAAAATGCTGATTTGTTATATCATGAAGCCACTTTTCTTTCAGATAGAGAAGATTTGGCAAACAAAACTAAGCACTCTACAGCAAAACAAGCAGCAAAGATAGCTAAAGAAGCTAATGTTGGAAAGCTCTTAATAGGTCATTACTCTGGACGTTACAAGGATATTTCTGAATTTAAAAAAGAAGCAAAAGAAGTGTTTTTAAATTCAGAAGTTACCGAAGCGGGAGAAGTATTTTCTATTGATTAATACTGTTTAGTAGATAATAAAACTAACGTACAAGCTATTTCACTTTCTATCTTATTTTCTTGAAGTAATTCTATAAACTGGAGATTTTCTGTTCCAGGGTTAAAAATCACTCTCCTTGGTTTCAAACTAATAATATATTTATAATAGATCTCTTGTCTTTTTGGATTTAAATATAAAGTAACAGTATCTATATTTGTATAATTTTTACTATCAACTTCTATAATTACATTTGCAACTACTCCCTTTTGAAAACCAATAGCTAAAACTTCTTGTTTATATTCTTTTAGTTTTTTGATAACTTTATTGGAGTATCTATCTTCTTTTAAAGAAGCTCCTAAAACAAGTGTAGTAGTTTTCATTTGATTATTTTTTTATAATAAAAAACTCGAAGACAAGCTTCGAGTTTTTTATTATTTAATATAATTATTTTATTACGAAAATATTTTATCGATTTTTTTCTTTTCCTCCTCAGCTAGAACAGCATCAACTAATATACGGCCACTGTGCTCATCTATAGTAATTCTTTTTCTGTTTGCGATTTCTAACTGAACTTGAGGTGGTATTGTAAAATAAGAACCTCCAGAAGCACCTCTTTCAATAGCTACAACTGCTAAACCGTTTTTTACTTTAGTTCTAATTCTATTGTAAGCAGTAAATAAATGAGCATCTAAGGATTTTGAATACTCTTCAGATTTCTCAGCTAATAATTTTTCTTCTTTTTCTGTTTCTTTTAAAATTGCATCTAATTCAGATTTTTTATGTCCTAAATGCTCTTCTTGCTTACCTAATTTCTCCTTAGTTGAATTTATTACTTCTTCTTTTTGTGAAATCTTAGCCTTATACTCATTGATTCTTTTTTCAGCTAATTGAATTTCTAAATCTTGAAAATCAATTTCTTTAGCTAAAGAATCAAACTCTCTATTGTTGCGAACTTTCTGCTGTTGCTCTTCATATTTTTTCATTAACGAAGTAGATTCTTCTATAGCTAATTTTTTATTATTAATATCTGTTTCTAAATTAGAGATATCTTCACTCAGGTTAGAAACACGTGTGTTTAAACCGGCAACTTCATCAGCTAAATCCTCAACTTCTAAAGGTAATTCTCCTCTTACATTTCTAATTTCGTCAATTCTAGAGTCAATCAATTGTAAGTCATAAAGTGCTCTTAATTTTTGTTCAACAGAAACTTCTTTCTTCTTTGCCATGTTTATATGTAATAAATAGGGTTTGTACTTTTTTGTGATAAAACGATTGCAAAATTACTAAATTTTTTCGTAAGATAATCAACCAAAAGGGTTTTTGTAAACTGTTCGCTTTCATAATGCCCAATATCAGCTAATAAAATCTCTCTTTCAGCTTTAAAAAAATCATGATATTTAAAATCAGCACTAATATATGCGTCTGCACCCGCTCTTTTTGCATTTAAAATAGCAAAACTTCCTGAACCTCCTAAAACTGCTACTTTTTTGATCTTTCTGTTTATAAATTCAGAATATCGTATCAAATCGGTTTTCATTGTTTTTTTAAGATATAGTAAAAAATCCTTTTCATTCATTTCTTGAGATAGCTCTCCAATCATACCGATTCCAATATCTTGATGTTCATTTTGGGTAGTTAGTAATTCGTATGAAACCTCATCATAAGGATGAATTTCAAACAGTTTATTTAAAATCCTAGTTTCATTTTTACTCTCAAATATTAAACTAATTTGAGTTTCCTTTTCTTTATGAAGCTTTCCTTTTTTACCGAGGATAGGGTTCGAATTTTGATTCCCTTTAAAAGTACTTTCACCACTTGTATTAAATGAACATTGATCATAATTACCTATATCTCCAGCACCCACTTCAAAAAGTGAAGATCTTAAAGAATCAGCATCTTTAGTAGGAACATAAGTCGTTAGTTTTTTTATTATTCCTTTTTTTGGAATTAATATCTTAGTATTTACTAATCCTATGATTTCACACATTTTAGCAGAAACACCCTTTCTAGAGTTATCTAAAGCTGTATGGGTAGCATAGATAGCTATATCATTTTTTATAGCTTTTATAGCAACTCTTTCAACATAAGAGTTCCCATTAATTTTTTTTAATCCATCAAATATTATGGGATGAAAACTAATAATTAAATTACAATTCTTTGTTATTGCTTCGTCAACAGTTTCTTCTAAGGTATCTAAAGTAACTAATACACCTTTAACTTCTGAATTATAACTACCAATTAATAGACCAACGTTATCAAAATCTTCAGCGTAACTAAGCGGAGCTAACTCTTCGATATAGTTTGTAATTTCTTTTATCCTCATTTTATAAAATTTATACAAAAACCAAAGTTAGTATTTTCCGGGTATCAATTCATAAAAATGAGTTATTTTCGTACTAATGAAAATTTTACGCTATCTATTATTTCCTATTTCGTTTTTATATGGCTTAGTAACCTCTATCCGTAATATATTATTTGATTTAAAAATTTTTAAAAAATCATTTTTTAATATCCCTATAATTGCCGTTGGTAATTTAAGTATGGGGGGGACAGGTAAAACTCCACAAATTGAATATTTAATCAGTTTACTTAAAGCTAATCATAAAATTTCTGTTTTAAGTAGAGGATATAATCGAAATACTAGAGATTTTATTTTATTAAATGAATCATCTACTTCTCAAGAAGTTGGAGATGAACCCTTACAATACTTTAATAAATTTAATAATATTAATGTAGCTGTTGATACAGATCGTGTAAATGGAATTTCAAATTTAATTGCATTTAAAAACCCAACAGTTATTTTATTAGATGATGCATATCAACACAGAAAAGTAAAAGCAAGTTTTTATATTTTACTAACAAAATATAATGATTTGTTTATTGATGACTTTTTATTTCCTACAGGTAATTTAAGAGAAAGTAAAAAAGGAGTAAAACGGGCAGATATTATCATCATAACTAAATGTCCCAAAAATATAACTGAATTTGATAAAAAAGATATTACAAAAAGACTAAGTAAATTTAATAAACCGATCTTTTTTACATATGTATCTTATGCTAATAAGACTATGGGAAGTCAATCAATTTCAAATATTAATCTTAAGGAGTATGAAGTTTTGTTAATTACAGGAATTGCGGACTCTACTCCACTTTTAAATCATTTAAATAACTTAAATGTTAATTACAATCACTTAAATTATTCTGATCACCATAATTTTTCTGACAAAGAAATTAATCAAATTAAAAAGAACTTTTCAGAAATAAAAAATAAAAATAAAATTATTTTAACTACTGAAAAAGACTATTCAAGACTGAAAAATAAATTAAATGACTTGAATTATTTACCCATAGAAACAAAGTTCTCAGAAACTTTAAAAGATAACTTTGACAAAATTATTATTAAACATATTGAAGACTTTTCGTAAATAAAAAAAGTATAAAGCTTAGTTTTTCAATTACTTTCTATTTACCAACGAATTACGACAGATCCCCAAGTAAAACCACTCCCAAATGCAGCTAAGACGACTAAATCATTCTCTTTTATTTTACCTTTTTCCCAAGCTTCTGTTAATGCAATGATTACAGATGCAGCGGTTGTATTTCCATACTTCATAATATTGTTATAAACCTTATCGTCTGATAATTGAAATTTCTTTTGAATAAATTGTGCAATTCTAAGGTTAGCTTGATGAGGAATTAAAATATCTATATCTTCTTTATCTAAATCATTTGCTTTTAAACCTTCTATTATTACTTCAGAGAAACGGGTTACTGCATGTTTAAATACAAATTGACCATTCATATATGGAAAATACGATTGATCATCTGGGTCATTTTCTGCTATTATTTCTGGAATCCACCTTCCGGTATTAGGACCATCTAACATTAATTCTCTTGCATGCTTCCCTTCAGAGTGTAAATGAGATGATAAAATCCCTCTCCCTTGTTCTTCACTCCGTGATAAAACTGCTGCTCCTGCTCCATCTCCAAATATAACTGTAACGCCTCTTCCTCTTGTAGATTTCTCCAATCCTCCTGAATGATTTTCTGCACCAATTACCAAAATATTTTTATACATTCCAGTTTTTATAAATTGGTCAGCAACAGACATGGAATAAATAAATCCAGAACATTGATTTCTTACGTCTAAAGCACCGATTGTTGGCATATCTAACATATCTTGAACACGAACACCACCTCCAGGAAAATACATATCTGGACTTAGTGTTGCAAAAATAATAAAATCGATATCATCTTTGTTTAAACCCGCTCTTTCTATAGCAATCTTAGATGCCTTAACAGCCATTGTAGAGGTGGTTTCCCTAGTCTTAGGATCAATCCATCGTCTTTCTTTAATCCCTGTTCTCTCTTCAATCCATTCGTCAGAAGTTTCCATAAACTCCTTTAAATCACTATTAGTAACGATATTTTCAGGAACAAAGAACCCAAGACCAGTTATTTTTGAGTTATACATAATTAATAGTTGGAATTTTTAGTTGTTTATTAATTTTAAATGACAAAAATAGTGAATTTTGATTTCACAATAATTTAGCTTAGTAATAAGTAATAAAACACTTTAAAAACTGTCATCTTGTCACAATAAAATGTTTGGTATTTTTTTTGAGTTGTTAATTAATTAAATAACAAAACTATATAAAATGGCAAAAGGAAATATTAATGTATCCGTAGAAAATATTTTTCCACTGATTAAAAAATTCTTGTATTCAGATCATGAAATCTTTTTACGTGAATTAATCTCTAATGGTACTGATGCAACTACGAAATTAAAACACTTGATTTCTATTGGTGAAGCAAAAACAGAATTAGGAAATGCTAAAATTGAAATTAGTATTGACAAAAAAGGAAAAAAACTAACTATTAAAGATCAGGGCTTAGGAATGACGATGGATGAAGTTGAAAAATACATCAATCAAATCGCTTTTTCTGGAGCTGAAGAGTTTTTAGAAAAATATAAGGATGATAAAAATGAGACCGGTGTTATTGGACATTTTGGACTAGGCTTTTATTCTGCCTTTATGGTTGCAGAAAAGGTAGATATTTTTACAAAATCTTTTAAAGATGAACCTGCTGCTCATTGGACTTGTGACGGATCACCTGAATATACTTTAGTAGCTCATGATAAAAAGGATAGAGGAACAGAGATAGTTCTTCAAATTGCAGATGATTCTAAGGAATTTCTTGAAGAAGAGAAAATTAGGGGTCTATTATCTAAGTATAATCGTTTTAATCAAGTTCAAATTAAATTTGGAACTAAACAAGTAAATGATCCGGATTTTACCCCAAAAACAACTAAAGATAAAGACGGTAAAGAAACTACAGAGCCTCATAAACAAATTGAAATTGATAATATAATTAATAACACAGAGCCTGCTTGGAATAAGAAACCTGCAGACCTAACTGATGAAGATTACACTGACTTTTATAGAGAATTATACCCAACTCAATTTGAAGAATCTTTATTTCATATTCATTTAAATGTAGATTACCCTTTCAATTTAACTGGTGTATTGTTCTTTCCAAAGCTAAGTCCTTCTATGGATATGCAAAAAGATAAGATTCAACTTTACCAAAATCAAGTTTACGTTACCGATAATGTTGAAGGTATTGTACCTGATTTCTTACAAATGTTGAAAGGAGTAATTGATTCTCCAGATATTCCTTTAAATGTTTCCAGATCTTATCTTCAAGCAGATGGTGCCGTGAAGAAAATTTCAGGATACATTACTAAAAAAGTAGCAGACAAGTTATCGTCACTATTCAAAAACAATCGTGAAGATTTTGAGAAAAAATGGAATGATATTAAAGTAATAATTGAATACGGGATGTTGTCTGAAGATAAATTTTTTGACAAAGCAAAGAAATTTGCCTTATATCCAACTGTAAGTGATTCTTATTTTACATTTGACGAATTAATTGAAAAAACAAAAGTAAACCAAACTAATAAGGATGGTGAGCATGTTATCCTATATGCCTCTAATAAAGATGCTCAGCACAGTTATATTCAGAATGCAACTGCTAAAGGTTATGAAGTTGTCGTTTTAGACTCCCCTATTATTTCTCACTTAATGCAAAAGCTTGAAACTTCTGGAGAAAAAGTTAAATTTACTAGAGTAGATTCAGATCATGTGGATAACTTAATTAAGAAAGATGAAACTGTACCTTCTAAATTATCTGACAAGGAAAAAGAAATATTAAAACCGATTATTGAAGCGGCTGTTCCTAAAGAAAATTATACCGTTCAATTAGAAGCAATGGACTCTGACTCCTCTCCTTTCATAATTACTGTTCCAGAATTCATGAGAAGAATGAAAGAGATGCAGGCATCTGGTGGAGGTGGAATGATGGGTATGGGAAATTTCCCTGACATGTATAACTTAGTTGTCAATACAAATAGTCCGCTAATAACAAATATCCTTAATAGTAAAGATGGAAAAGAACAAAAACACTTAATCTCTCAAGCATTTGATTTAGCTAAATTATCTCAAAACCTTTTGCATGGTGAAGATTTAACAAATTTCATCAAACGTTCTTATGAATTAATTAAGTAATTATATTTTACAGAATATAAATTTATAAAACATAAACCTCTATATTTTCATATAGAGGTTTTTTATATAAAATATTGACATAGATAACAAAAAACTTTAACTATCAATTGTTAGATTATTAGTGATTTTTAAAATAAAACACTTTAAATTCGAGTACTTTTATGACTTAAAAGAGTTTATAATTCGTCAAATTTTAATTTGTGAAAGTAAATTATAAAAAAAGTCTAGAGTTTTAAAATTCCAGACTTTTTATAAAATAGTTAAAAATGTTTACAGAACTGTAATGTTAAAACTTACTTCAACATCAGTACTTCCTCCAGCATCGGCAGAGGTTCCATCATTAGGTTTGCTAGGTTCGTGCTTTAAGACCACAGTGATAGAACCATCGGTAGCTGGAGTATCAAAGAATAATGAAGTTTCAAGACCTACAGGATTCCCGTTGCCATCTATATCGGTTTTATCGATTACTAAGCTACAGAAAGTGCAGTCGAGAGAAGAAGTGTAGAAAAATTCATGTTCTTCATCTTCTTCTTCAATCTCTTCAGTAATATTTTCTGCTGGGCTTTCTGTTTCATTTTCTAATTTAATAGAGCCTGTATAGGATGCACCTGCAGTAAATGGACCAGAAATAGCATAAGTACCATCACTTCCCCCTTCACCGTCAAGGTCAGTGTACTTGAGTGTTACAACATCACTTCCATTGGTTAAAGTATAGGTAACTGTGGTAATTAACTCTTCTGCATTAGGGTCTTCTATAACATCATCATCTCCACAACTTGTTATAACTAAGCTAGAGATAAATAGAACTGCTAATAATTTGATTGTTTTCATTGTTTTCATTGTTTTCATTGTTAATAATTGATTTTAATTTTAAAGTTGATGTTTCTACCTAATTCGTCAGAAAAATATCGAAGCCTGTTTAAATGTTCTCTGTATGAAGTATTAAATAAGTTTTCAACATTCAATTCAAATTGTAACTTTCCTTCATTAAAAGCGCTAGAGATATTCAATCCAAATATTGAATATGTTGGTGGCGTAGAACTGATATCTACAAATACGTCTTGTTGAGTAACTGGATCTAGTGTAAAGAAGTTGTAATCTGGAAATCTATTTTGTTGGAGCACTGTTTTGTGAGTGATGCTAATAGATAACTGTTTAAATTCTTCATTAAAATACATTAGTTTATTATTAAAGTTAGCTGCTGGCATATTAATAAGAGGGAGGTTCTCTGAGGTGTTTTTTCCTCTTAATAGGCTAATACTTCCATAGTAATCAAGTCTATTATTAATTTTTTTATTCAAATCAATATCGATTCCATAAATTTCTGCATCAATCTGATTGTATTCATACACAGGAAATGCACCCCTAATCGTCGTTGATATTCCCACAGGGATCAATTGAATAAATCCATTTATCTTTTTAAAATAAGGACTGATAACAAACCCAAAGTTGTTGTTATTCCTTTCCATAGAGACAATAAACTTATTGGCAGTTTCTTTGTTTATGTTTAATAACCCCTTTTCTATTCTTGCAGCGGAATGATGTAGTCCATCACTAAACAATTCTGAAGGGTTAGGAACTCTATTAGCCAATCCATAATTAATGAATAATGATAAGTCATCATTAATTTTTTTCAAAAGCCCTAAACCTGTAGAAAAATTATGAAAAGTATACTGAGGTTTTGTAAATATTCTAACTCCGGCTATGGTACCTGTTTCAAATTCAGGAAATAATTCATCATAGTTGTAGGTTTCATTCCAATCTGTTATGTTATACCATTTTCTAGCTTTTATTTTAGAGAAGTCGTATCGAATGCCTGCATTCAATTCTGTGCTCTCATTTAAGCTGTAATTGCCTATCGTATAAAGACCTATATCAAATTTATCAAAATTAGGAATCAGTGGTCTATAGCCTGTTGAAATAGGATTATTTTGTTGAAACCTTCCTAAAAAACCAATATTTAATTTAAGGTTATCGTTCGGTTTTACTTGTAAATCAGATTGAATACTATTTGTAACCAGTCTTAAATCAATTACTGGAGTATTTTTTAAATCACCTCTTCTCAAATCAAATTCTCGACGTCTATTAACTTGAAAGTCGTATTGAAAGGTTAACTTTCCAAACCCTTGAAAACGCTTGTAAGCTTCAATTTTTCCTAAATGATGTATAATTGACTGTTTAGGATTATCAATTGAAAATGAAAATTCTTTAATAACTCTGGGTTCTAAACTATTAATTGCTGTTACCAAATCATTCACATTTCCAATATGTGATGATTTTAAGATAGCAAATTTATTATTTACTTGGCTATAATAGAATTCAAAACCTTTTAGATAACTATTATACCCCAATCTAAAGGAAGCATTGATATTTTCTAAGCCACTATTTGTAAGCGAATAGTCTGCTGCTTTAAAATCTCCAAAACGACGATAGCTCATTTGAACTTTTGTATAATATCCTGACTTGTAAGATTTAATAATTTCAGAATTAAGATTACCTCCAAATCCATTTGAATTAAAAGACATTAATGAACTGCCAAATAAACTGTCTTTTCTAGCATATTTTTTTCCTCTAACAACTATTAAGCCTCCAACTGCATCACTTCCGAACTTTAATGAATTAGCACCTTTTATTACATCAATTCTATCACTAGCATTCATGTCTATATTTGGTGCATGCTCGTCTCCCCATTCTTGATCAAACATTCTAACATTATTGTTAATAATTAATAATCGACTACTATGAAGACCATGAATCATCGGTTTAACAATAGTATTTCCAGTATTTAATGAAGACACACCACTTAAAGTATTTAAAGCATCTCCTAGAGATTTATCTGAAAAATTAGTGATTATATCTTTCTTTATAGATTTCTCTATACTAGTAGATTCTGACTTAGATTCGGATTTAACAACAACCTCTTCTAATTCTTCTAAATGATGTTCTAAAGTAATTTCTTTGACGATATCTTTACTTATTATAAAAGAAATTGTTTTTGATTCACAAGCAACATGCTTTATAACTAGTGTAATTTTTCCTTTACATAAATTTTTAAATTCAAATGAACCATCAAAATTTGTAATAGTATTTTTATTTGAATTTACTATTTGTAAAGAAGCACCAATAATGGATGAATTATCGTGGAAATCACTAATCTTTCCTTTTAAAGAATACTGGCAATTTTGTGCAATTGTAGTTGTAAACATAAAACATACAATGAGACATAAACAAAATTGTTTTATCATTTTTTTTAATGATTTAAATTAAGACTGTTTTGAGCGGAGATATCCCACAGAGATTTGTTAGAGATAACTTTGAAAAACCTAAATGCTAGGGAAATTGAAGTTTAAAATATAAAATTTCTATTTTTTTATAGATTTGAAAGTAAAAACTAGCTATACCTCTTGAGATATACTTAGTTTAAAGAAATTTTATATTTTAAATGATTGATGAAGGTGGTCCTCTTAATGAGAACGATAATTGATGATGATTTTTTAAAAAATTATATTTTAAAACTTCTTGTACTTTAATGAATACTAAAAGCGTCTGTTTAAAATCTTGTTTTTCAAAAAAAGTATTATTTTGTTTTAATAAATGTAAATCACAATCTACATCTACTTCATGTATATGAGTTTCTATTTTAGAAAAACAAACAGCATGCTCATGATTGCTAAATACATGTAAAGAGAGCAGTATTATTGGTGATAAAAAGAATATCAGCAATAGGAAACTTATATGTTTTTTAAACCTTTTGATATTTTTGATTTTTTTTTAAAGTACAATAATACGGATTTATATGATTTTGTCAAATATTTTTTATTAGAATGTGCTTTTTAAAAAGTTTATTATCTTTAAAAAATAGTAATTTTTAACAACTCTAACTTTATGAAATATTTATGTCTATTGTTTATACTGACCACTACTTGTGTTTTTAGCCAAACTGATCAAAAAATATATGATATTATCAATGCAGTTTCTGAAGATAGAATTAAAAAAGATATAAAAATCCTTACAGAGTTCGGAACTAGAAACACCTTTTCTGATACAATTTCTAGTACTCGGGGAATTGGTGCTGCAAGACGTTGGATAAAATCTGAATTTGAAACTATTTCTAAAGACTGCAATAATTGCATGAAAGTTTTTTACCAAAAAGATTTAGTTACAACAAAAATGAGTGAAAGAGTTCCTCACGATGCGTGGGTTGTAAATGTAGTTGCTATCCAAATTGGAACAAAGTACCCAAACAGATTTATAATTATGAGTGGTGATATTGATTCCAGAAATAGTGATGGATCTAATTTTACAGAAGATGCACCAGGTGCAAATGACAATGCTTCTGGGATGGCAGGAACTATAGAAGCTGCTAGGGTCCTATCGAAATATAAGTTTGAAAGTAGTATTATTTATGTTGGCCTCTCGGGCGAAGAACAGGGATTATTTGGAGGTGCTGGGCTTGCAAGGTATGCTAAGAAAAAAGGCTGGGATATTATTGGGGTATTAAATAATGATATGATTGGAAATATTACAGGAGAAGATGGTATAATAGATAATAGGGCTTTTAGAATTTTTTCTGAACCTGTTCCAGCTAACGAAACACAAAAAGAAAGAAGAATGCGACGTTTTTATGGTGGAGAAGTAGATGGTATTTCTCGACAGTTAGCAAGATATACTTACAAAACTGTAAAAACCTATATGCCTGAAATGAATCCAATGATGATATATAGATTAGATCGTTTTGGCCGTGGTGGTCATCATAGGCCATTTAATGATCTAGGATATGCTGGGATTAGAATTATGGAAGCCCATGAAAACTATACACAGCAACATCAGGATATTAGAATTGAAAATGGTATTAAGTATGGTGATACTTTTGAGCATGTAAACTTTGGTTATGCAAAAAAACTAACAGCTGTAAATGCAATTACAATAGCAAGTTTAGCATTTGCTCCTCCAGCCCCTAAGACCTTAGAAATTGGTGGTATAGTTCAAGCTTCGGTAAAACTTAAATGGAATAAAGTACCCAGTGCTAAAGGTTATAAGATTTATTGGAGAGATACGACATCTCCTACTTGGGACCAAAGTCGATATGTTGAAAGCAGCGAATTTACTTTAAAAGGAATTGTTATTGACAACTTCTTTTTTGGTGTCGCAGCTGTTGGAAAAAATGGTTATGAAAGTATCGTTACATTTCCAAATAAAGTATTTAGATAATAGATTAATGACATTAGTTTTACTTTAAAATTTTCAGTTTTATTTTATTAATTTTGAGATTTAAGAGAATGGGATAGTACCGATTGAATAAACCTTCGGAATAAATGTCCAAAAAAAACCGAATTATAGATATAATTCGGTCATATTGTGTAATTACTAAATAATTAATTATAATCCTTTTAAAAAACTACCATAAGGATCCTTAAACTGTGTTCCCTCTGCGTATCTGTGTTTACTTAATTTTTTGTATTCAACAAGAGCCCAAAGCACAAATTCTTTCACAAAATATGTATCGTTATTATTCATGTTTGGCTGATGTTTTTTTAAGAAATCATTCAACGGTATTATTTTATCTAATTCCTTTTCGTATTTTTTTTCTGAATAATCATCTAATAATTCAAAATCTTCGTTAGCGTTAAAAAACCACGAAACGATATCATCATATGGAGTCTCTTCTTCCTGTTTTTGTAATTTTTTAATTTCAGGAAAATAAGATGTAAACAGTGTTTTTATTGCATTTTTAATTAAAGTTTCTGCTACAACTTGAGCTCCTTCTTGTTCGCCTTCATATACAAGTTCTACTTTCCCTGTAATAGCTGGTATAATTCCATCAAAATCTCCTAAGCGAATTGTAGTTTTATCTTCTCCTGAAAGCAATGCTCTTCTTTCTGCAGTACTTAATAAATTTTCATAAGCAGAAATACTCAAACGAGCACTTACTCCACTTTTTGAATCTATAAAATCACTTTCTCTAGCTTCAAAAACAATTTGTTCCAACAAATCTTTTGCTAATTCTGGAACTTGAATAAACTCTTTTTGTGAACTCGATTTATTAGATTCTTGTTCTGTAATAGTTTTAGCTGTTTCTATATCTTCTGGATAATGAGTTAAAATCTGTGAGCCAATTCTATCTTTTAATGGAGTAACTATACTACCTCTATTCGTGTAATCTTCTGGGTTTGCTGTAAATACAAATTGCATATCTAACGGTAAACGGAGTTTAAACCCCCTAATCTGAATATCCCCTTCTTGTAATATATTAAATAAAGCTACCTGAATTCTAGCTTGTAAATCTGGTAATTCATTAATTACAAAAATACATCGATTTGCTCTAGGAATCATACCGTAATGAATTACTCTGTCATCAGCATAAGTTAATTTTAAATTTGCAGCTTTTATTGGATCTACATCTCCAATTATATCTGCAACAGTTACATCTGGAGTTGCTAATTTCTCTGCAAAACGTTGTTCACGTTCTAACCAAAATATCGGTGTTTTATCACCTTTTTCTTTAATAATCTCAATAGCAAATCTTGAAATGGGATTCAATGGATCATCATTAATTTCAGAACCTTCTACGACGGGAATAAACTCATCTAATAAATTGATCATTAATCTTGCTAATCTTGTTTTTGCTTGCCCACGTAAACCTAATAAATTAATATTATGTTTACTTAAAATAGCTCGTTCTAACTCAGGTATCACAGTATTCTCGTAACCATGAACTCCTTTAAAAACAGTTTCTTTACTCATCATTTTACTGATTAAGTTTTCTCTTAGCTCATCTTTAATTGATTTTGATTTATAACCAGACTTCTTTAATTCTCCTAATGTTCTAATGCTTTCTAAATTCATTTATCCTTTTATTCTTTTTTTTCTATTTGTTTCGTAATCTTCAAAAATCATTTCTCCTAATCCTTTTAGACCTGTATAAAATGCTTTTCCTTGGTTTGCTTGAGTAAATGCTCTCACAAATTGCATTAAATATGGATCTTCTGCTATCATAAAAGTGGTAATAGGTATGTGTAATTTCCTTGCTTTTTGTGCCATTGCATAGCATTTATTCACAATATATTCGTCAAGACCATTGCTGTTTTTATAATACTCCCCGTCTGGTAAACGTAGACAACTTGGCTTACCATCAGTAATCATAAATATTTGTTTATTAGTATTTCTTTTTCTTCGAAGTATATCCATCGCAAGATTTAGACCTGCTACTGTATTTGTATGATAAGGTCCTACTTGTAAATAGGGTAACTCCTTAATTTTTATAGACCAAGCGTCATTTCCAAAGACAATAATATCTATTGTATCTTTTGGGTAGCGAGTAGTAATTAACTCTGCTAGAGCCATAGCAACTTTTTTCGCAGGCGTGATTCTATCTTCACCATATAAAATCATAGAATGACTGATATCTATCATTAAAACAGTACTCATTTGACTTTTATGAAGCGTCTGTTCGACAACCAAGTCATTCTCCGTTAAATTAAAATCATCAATCCCATTATTGATTTGGGCATTTATGATACTCTCTGTGAGAGAAACTTTATCTAGAGAGTCCCCAAATTGATAATTTCTAAAATCTCCTGTATGCTCATCTCCAATTCCAGAGGACTTACTTTTATGGTTCCCATTTCCATTTCTTTTTATTTTACCAAAAATATGATTTAATGCTTGTTGGCGAATAGCTCGTTCTGTCTTTGAAGTTATTTTCATTTCTCCAAGCCCATCACTTTTAACCTCTTCTTTAATGTAACCTTTCTTTTTAAGGTCTTCGATGAAATCGTCAATAGTATAATTTTCATTTGTTAACTTGTATTCCTTATCTAAAGAGCGTAACCAATCAATTGCTTCATCAAAGTCTCCAGACGTATGAGTGATTAACTCTTTAAATATCTCAAAAAGCATCTCAAAAATAGATTGATCTTTTGCTTTGTAAGTTTTAAATATAAAACCGCTTCTTTTCGTATCATTTATCATCAGTGTAAAAATACGGCTTTAATGGATGTGTGTGAAAATATTAACATAGCTTTAATAGATTTATGAATTAGAAATTTTGATGATGCGATTAATACCTAGTAATAATACTATTTAAGCTATGTTAATATTTTTTTTCAGTATAATGAAAATAGTAATGATGCAAATCATTTATTTTATTGTTTGAAATGATCTAAATATTGCGCAAATAAAAGATAATTATAGATCTATCTCTTTTTCGCATTTATTAATTAAATTTATACTTTTAAGTACAATTAATTTAATTCTATAATTACATGCCAATATTTACCTCAACAAGGTAAATTATAATCAATTTTAAAATATAAAAACAATGAAAGCCTCCACATTTAAAAATCTGTCCTCATTCATATTAATACTAGCAATCATAGGTATTCAAGATACAAAGGCACAGTTTTGGAAAAAGAAAAAAGCTGCAAAAATTGAATTGACTGCAAAGAAAAAAAATCCAAAAAAGAAAAGTAAAACAATACAGGAACTTACAAAAAGTAGTAAAAAAATTGAAGGTTTATTCACTATATTTCAAGATACAATAACAGGAACAACAAAACTGTTAGTTAAAAAAGAACAATTAGATAAAGACTTTATTTACTTTTCTCAAATTGCAGATGGGGTAACAGAAGCTGGGCAATTTAGAGGGTCTTTTAAAGGGTCTAGTGTTTTTCAGGTAAAAAAATACTTTAATAAAATAGAGTTTGTAGCTCCAAATACTGCTTTTTATTTCAATACAGAAAATGCAATCTCTAAATCCTCTAAAGCCAATATAAGTGATGCTGTAATTGCGAGTGGAAAAATTCTTGCTAAAGATGACAAAAAAGGAGAATATTTAATTGCTGCAGATGGCTTGTTTTTATCTGAAACATTTACAAGAATTAAAGGACCTCGTTTTCCTGGACAATCCCCACTAGCTTTTAAGTTAGGGAGTTTTAATAAAGAAAAATCTAAAATCAATGAAATTAAAAATTATCCGGAAAATACAAATGTCAAAACTGAGTATGTATATAGTAACCCAGGTGTTTTAAACGGAGGTGGGAAAGCAATAACGGACGGAAGAAATGTGTCTATAAAAGTTTTTCATACGTTTATGAATATGCCTTCGGATAATTATAATACAAGAATGGATGACTCTAGAGTTGGGTATTTCTTAACACAAACAAACAATATGACATCTACAGATGTTGTTAATTATAGAGATTTTATTCATCGATGGAAATTGATTAAAAAAAATCCAGATGCAGTAATTTCTGAGCCTGTAAAACCAATTACTTGGTGGATTGAAAACAGTACCCCTGTTGAATTTAGAGAAACTATAAAACATGGAGTTCTAGCATGGAACGAAGCTTTTGAAAAAGCTGGATTTAAAAAAGCAATGGTCGTAAAAATACAACCAGATGATGCAGATTGGGATGCTGGAGATGTACGCTACAATGTTTTACGCTGGACCTCCTCTCCAAACCCACCATTTGGAGGCTATGGGCCGAGTTTTGTGAATCCACGAACTGGAGAGATTTTAGGGTCTGATATAATGTTAGAATATGTGCATTTTACCAATAGAGTTTATTATGAGCGAATCTTTAAAAATGCAGCAGCATCAGAATTCACCGCAGAAACTGAAGAAGAAGAAAAGATTAAATTCTTTCAAAATAAAAATCATCATCTATATTGTTCTAAAGGACATCTAATGCATGAAAACACCTTGTTTGGCAAGACCGTTTTAGCCGCTTCGGGTGCGTCGGATTTAGAAATGGAAGGAATGAAAGAGCAAGGGATGAAATCTTTAATCATGCATGAAATTGGACATACACTTGGATTAAATCATAATATGAAGGCTAGTCAATTATTCTCTCCAGAACAATTAGCTGATGTAAGTTTCATTGAAGGAAAAGCACTAACAGGATCTGTAATGGATTATGCTGGAATTAATTTAACTGCTGATAGAAAAAAACAAGGACAATACTATGATATGGCAGTTGGACCTTATGATATATGGGCAATTCAATTTGGATATACTCCATTTAAATCGAAAATTGAAAGAGATGCTTTATTAGCTAGATCTACTGAACCTGCTTTAATTTTTGGGAATGATGCTGATGACATGCGTTCCCCTGGAAAAGCAATAGACCCAAGAGTAATGATCGGAGATATGTCTAATGATCAAATTCGCTATTCCATTGATAGAATTGAATTAGTTAATAAAATGATGAAAGATATCAAAACACGATTTGGCAACTCTGGAGAATCATACATGCAATTAGGACAAGCCTATTATATATTAAGTGGACAGTCTTCAACAGCTGCTGGAATAATCTCAAGATTTATTGGAGGGGTTTATGTTGATAGAGCAAAGCCTGGACAAACTGGAGGCACTATGCCATTCACACCAGTAAGCTTAAAGGACCAAAAAAGAGCAATGGACGCATTAAATAAATATGTGTTTGCGTCAGATGCATTTAGTGCACCAAATGATTTGTATAACTATCTTGCAAAACAAAGACGTGGTTTTAATTTCTTTGGTGGGCCTGAAGATCCTAAAATCCACGAACAAGTATTAGGATATCAGACCAAGGTTTTAGCACATATTACTCATCCAAATACGCTTCAAAGAATTTCTAACTCGGAATTGTATGGTAATAAATACAAACTAGCCACTTATATGACGGACCTAAATAACATGATGTTTAAACAAGATGTTTATGGCACCATAAATTCATTTCGTCAAAACCTTCAAGCAGCCTACACAAAAGGTTTGATTAAAATAATTTCTGGAAAATCAAATAACAGATATCCAATAGCTGCAAAATCGATGGCGATTTATAATTTAAAAAATATCAAAAATTGGGTAAGTAATGGAAAAGGTGATATAGCTACAAAAGCCCATAAAAATCACTTAAGAACATTAATTACAAATGCGATGAAAGAAATTAAATAATCACATAAGAATTATTTATACAAACCGTAGTCTTTTAGACTACGGTTTTTTTTATTTTTGCAATATGGCAAAAATCTTAATTACCGGGGGAACAGGTTTAGTTGGAAAAAGACTTACTCAAATCTTACTATCAAAAAAGCATGATGTAAGAATATTAAGTAGAAATCCTTCAGCAAAAAACGAATACAAATGGGATGTTACTTCGAATTATATTGATGAAAAAGCTCTAATTAATTTAGATTATATAATTCATCTGGCAGGCGCAGGAATTGCTGACAAACGATGGACTACAGAACGTAAAAAATTAATTATAAACAGTAGAGTTGAGACAGCTAATTTAATTTTCTCAAAAATAAAAGAATTAAATATTTCTTTAAAAGGATTTATATCATCCTCAGGTAGTAATTTTTACGGAGCAAAAACAGTGAAGAAAATCTTTGAAGAAACAGATAAAGCCGGTAATGATTTTTTAGGTGATGTTTGTCTAAAGTGGGAAATATCTGCTCATCAATTTGAAAAACTAAATATACCTGTAACCATTTTAAGATCAGGTATAGTATTATCTAAAAATGGGGGAGCTTTAGAAAAAATGAAAACACCAATAGTATCTCCTTTAGGTTCAGGAAATCAATATTTATCATGGATTCATATTGACGATTTATGCTATATATACACTACTATAATTGAAAACAAGATTTCTGGTATTTTCAATGCCGTAAGCCCAGAATTTCATAATAGCAAATCTTTTTCTAAAATATTAGCTGAAAAAATAAAAAAACCGTTTTTGCCATTAGCAATTCCAAGTATTCTGTTGAAATTGTTCTTTGGAGAATTAGCCATTATATTATTAGAAGGAAGTAGGTTGTCCTCAAAAAAAATTGAAGAAGTAGGTTTTCAGTTTAAATTTAAATCTTTATCAAAGGCACTTTCTAACTTATTTGAAAAATAAAATCTTGCTGTTTTTTAAATAATTTAAAAAAAACGTAACTTGCTGATATAAATATCCAATAAACATGAAATCCCTTTCAATAAATGGAAAAAATTTTTCCATAGAAGCTCAAAATGAAATGCCATTACTTTGGGCTATTAGAGATATTATTGGCCTAACTGGAACTAAGTTTGGTTGTGGTCTAAGTCAATGTGGAGCTTGTTCTGTTTTAATTAATGGTAATTTAATGAAATCTTGTAGTATCCCTATTTCGTATGTAGAAGGGAAAGAAATATTTACAATAGAGGGATCTTCAAAAAACTTAGAGTTTCTTCGCGAGGCATGGCATCAGGGTAACGTACCACAATGTGGCTTTTGTCAATCTGGTCAATTAATTGCTGCGACTGCTCTATTAGATAAAATCGAAAAACCAACAAACGAGGATATTGATAATGCAATGAGCGGTAATATTTGTAGATGTGGAACCTATACTCGAATTAAAAAAGCAATTCACAAAGCAGTCGAACTTAAAATGAATGATAATGACTAAAATTCAAAATTTAAGTAGACGGAACTTTGTAAAGGTTTTTGGATTAGCTACTGGAGGAATTATTCTAGGTTGTAATGTTTCAGGAGATAAAAAGGAATTTGTACCTAGCTCCTCAGATAAAAACTCATTTTCCCCAAATCTCTTTGTTAACATTAATAAAAATGGAAAAATTACTTTAATAGCCTCACGATCTGAAATGGGACAAGGAATTCGAACTTCCTTAGCATCTGCAATTGCAGACGAATTAGAAGCAGATTGGGATTACATATCTGTTGAACAAGCAGTAGGGCACGAAAAGTATGGCAATCAAAATACAGATGGTTCAAGGAGTGTAAGAACAATGTTGGAGCCTATGCGTAAGATGGGTGCAACTGTGAAAATGATGCTAATTTCTGCAGCTTCAAAAAGATGGGGGATTTCAAGTAATGAGTGTGTTGCAGAAAATCACTACATAAGAAATACAAAAAATAATGAGAAAATTTTCTTTGGTGATTTAGTAGAGGAGGCTTCGAAAGTAAAAATACCTGATACAGAAAATATCAAATTAAAAGAAATTAAAGATTTTAAATACATAGGTAAAAACTTAAAGAGTATCGACTTAAAAGATTTTACGAATGGGACAGCTATTTACGGAATGGATAAAAAAATTCCTAACATGAAATTTGCTGCAATTGCAAGATGTCCAGTAACTTTTGGTTCGGTTAAAAGTATAAATAAATCAGACGCTAAGAATATTAAAGGAGTTGATAAAATTATTCAAATCGATAGATTGGTTCCTCCAACAGGTAAGTTTTTTGGAATGCTTGGAGGTGTAGCTGTTATCGCTAATAATACATGGGCCGCTTTTCAAGGAAAATTAAACTTAGATATTAAATGGGACTTAGGCGATAATAAAAGCTATAATACAGATTCATACAATCAAAAAATTAAAAAAAGACTTCAAAAAAACGGAAAATTAGTTCCTGGAAGTCGTGGAAATGTAGCAACCGCATTTAAAGAAAGTAAGGATATTATTGAAGCAACATATCATGTACCACACTTAGTTCACGCTCCAATGGAAGTTCCAAACGCAACAGCTTGGTTTAAAGGAGACTCTTGTGAAGTTTGGGCTCCTGTTCAAGATCCACAGACAGTAAGAAGTGAAATTGCACATTTTTTTAATTTAGCATTAGAAAATGTTACAGTTAATGTTACTTTTTTAGGTGGTGGATTTGGAAGAAAATCTAAATCAGATTTTGTGGTTGAGGCAGTTGCTTTATCAAAAGAAATAAATGGTCCTGTTCAAGTTGTTTGGACTCGTGAAGATGATATTAAACATAGTTTTTATCATTCTACGAGCACACAATATTTAAAAGGTTCTTTAGATAAAGAAGGACAAGTTTCTGGATGGCTTCACAGAGCTGCATTCCCTTCTATTGTTTCTAGCTTTAAGCCTTTATCTGATTATGCCTCTGGTTTTGAACTAGGGCAAGGATTCATCAATAATCCATATCAAATAGAAAATTTTAGATTTGAAAATGCAAAAGCTGAAGCATATGTTAGGATAGGATGGATGCGATCAGTTATTCATATTCACAGTGGATTTGGAATTAATTCTTTTGTTGATGAATTGGCAGCAAAAGCTAATAAAGATCCTTTAGAGTTTCATTTAGAGTTATTAGGAATAGATAGAGTTATTCAAGGAAAATCTGAACATCCATTTAATTCTAAACGTTTGAAAAATGTTTTAAAAATTGCTGCTAAAAAGTCCGGATGGGGTAAAAAACTACCTGAAGGGCATGGCTTAGGTTTGGCTATTCATTATAGTTTTTACAGTTATGTAGCAACTATTGTTGAAGTTTCTGCAAAAAATAAAAAGATAAAAATTGAAAATATTTGGACGGCGATTGATTGCGGATTAGTACTAAATAAAGACAATGTTAAAAATCAATTAGAGGGAGCTGCAGTCTTTGGCATGTCTATTGCTTTATTTGGTAAAATTACAGCTAAAGATGGAGCAATAGAACAAGGTAATTTTGATGACTATCTAATGACACGAATGAAAGATACACCAAATATAGATATTACGATCATTGACAATATGGAAACGGCACCTTCTGGTGTTGGTGAACCTGGTGTACCTGTAATTGCTCCCGCAATTTGTAATGCAATTTTTAGTGCAACGGGACAACGAGTGAGAACTTTACCTCTGATTGACCTAGGGTTAATCTAACCTTAAAAATCAAATAAAAAAAGGCGACCTTATAGAGTTGCTCTTTTTTTATTATTTACAATTTATTAGAACTTATAATCTTGTAAAGGCTTTGGAAAGTCTTCAGGATTTGCAGCCAAGTGATAGCGTGGATCATCTATAGCTTCTTCTATAATTCCTGTGAAAATGGGACTTGCTTTATAAAGTAAAACCTTACAATCTTCACTTAAATGTTTTAGTATAATTTTTTTATTTTCTACCTGATACTTTTCAACTAACGTAAAAATAGCTTCAATTGCTGAGTGATCAGATATACGAGCTTCTATGAAATCAATTTCTATACTAGTGGGATCGTTTTTAATATCAAACTTTTCATTAAAAGCTGAAATACTTCCAAAAAATAAAGGCCCCCAAATTTCATATACTTTTGTACCATCATCTTTAAAATGTTTTCTAGCACGAATTCTTCTAGCATTTTCCCATGCAAAAACTAATGCACTTACTATTACCCCTGCAATTACTGCTATTGCTAAATCAAAAATTACAGTCAATGCAGAAACTAATATTAATACAAAAAGATCTGTTTTAGGGATCTTATTGATAATTCTAAAACTAGACCATGCAAATGTTCCGATAACAACCATAAACATTACTCCAACTAGTGCCGCAATTGGTACTTGTTCAATGTAAGAAGATCCGAAAAGAATAAATATAAGTAAGAATACTGCTGCAGTAAGACCTGATAATCGACCTCGTCCACCACCTTTTATATTAATAATAGATTGACCAATCATAGCACAACCACCCATTCCACCAAATAAACCAGTAATTATATTAGCACCACCTTGGGCTAAACATTCGCGGTTAGAATTACCACGAGTCTCTGTTAAATCGTCTATTAAATTTAAAGTCATTAAAGATTCTATTAAACCAATAGCAGCCAAGATTCCTGCATAAGGGAATATAAACAAAAAAGTATCCATACTCATTGGTATTTTAGAAAAGGTCTCTAGAACTAGAATTGGAAAACCACCTTTTAAACCTTCTCCTCCTCCATCTTTAATGAAAGAACCAACAGTTGCAACATCTAAATTTGAAAAAACTACAATTCCAGAAACTACTAAAATTGCAATTAAAGCTTCTGGTAATTTTTTTGTTATTTTTATTTTTGGTAATCCCCACATAATCATCATGGTCAAAGCAACTAGACCAATCATAAAATACAAGCTATTTCCTTCTAACCAAACTTTTTCACCATTTAAAGTTTGTTTAAACATTCCTAATTGAGATAAGAAAATAACAATTGCCAAACCATTTACAAACCCCATCATTACTGGATGTGGTATTAAACGAATAAATTTTCCAAGTTTAAAAAGACCAGCTAATACCTGAATAACACCCATTAAAATAACAGTTAAAAACAAATAGTAAAGTCCTAAGTTTTCATCAGGTGTACCCATAGAATTACCCTCTGCTACCAATGAGACCATTACTACAGCCAATGCTCCAGTTGCTCCAGAGATCATTCCTGGCCTACCACCGAATATAGAGGTTATTAATCCTATCATAAAAGCCGCATACAGTCCTACTAATGGATCTACACCTGCTACAAAAGCAAATGCGACAGCCTCAGGCACTAATGCTAGTGATACTGTGATTCCTGATAAAATATCATTTCTAACATTTTTAACTCTTTTTTTAATAAACTCAGTCATGATTTTTGTTATTTTCTACAAGTCGGCAAAGATAGTTTGATTTTTAATTTTATTCATATAAGTATTCGTATTTGTTGAAATCAATTCTACATCAAATAGCTATTTATTGATATAATATCTTCAAGTAAATTATAACGAGGAAAATTGAGTACTTATTTTAAAAATTTAAAAGAATCATTTGAGATAATAGGTTTCTCGTTTACAAAAACTTTATACATTTGCAATATGATACTAAACAAAGAT
>ENA-ORXF01000112-ORXF01000112.1-marine-metagenome-genome-assembly--contig:-NODE-112-length-59066-cov-17.312923_pt1 | contig 59066 bp, 44 predicted proteins | sample MGYA00237864_ERZ511476 | MGnify/ENA primary metagenome ERZ511476 (study PRJEB26306, sample SAMN06343908) | marine metagenome | isolation source: coastal waters | place: Atlantic Ocean: West Antarctic...
TTCTGTAATAACAAGTGCAATAGAGAGTCCGTAACCGCCATAATAATAACTGCCAATTGATGCTAAAATTAACATGATGATGGCTGTTATCCAAGTGGCTCTAGTGAGCAAATATTTTTTTTCATCTACTAAAATTTTAATCATATTATTAAAATTTAACATACTCAAAAAGGGAATCAAAGCTAAAATTTTTAAAATGGTCTCACTATAAAAAACATAAGAACCTGCCAATAAAAATATTATCCATTTGGACAAAATGATTGCTATCAGCCCCATCGCAAAGGTAATTGACAATCCAATTATAAAAATTTGATTAACATAGCTGCTAAATTCAATCTTATCTTTTTCAAATAGAATGGTTGCTTTTTGCAAGATAGCTTGTGTAAAAAAAACAGGGAGCATACGCATTAAAAGAGCTATTTTTTGAGCCAAAGCAAACTTTCCTAGAACAGTATTATTGACAAAACTCGCTAAAATAATTAAGCCACCGTGAATGGAAACATGACCTGCTATAGATGATATGAAAAATTGAAAGTTTTCAATAAATCTCTTTTTTATATTATGAATACTTACCCAAACCCACTTGATTTTTTCTTTCTTATAAATAATAATCCAGAAAACGATGTAAACCACAAGAGCAGTAACCCCAAATAAAAAGTTGACATAAGTCGCGTCTTCTGGTGTTTTTATAAAGAATATAATTAGTAGCAAGTAAGATCCTTTTGCAAAACCATTCACTAATGAAGCCCATGCAATTTTATCATTTCCTTGAAAATAAAACATCGGAAACAAAGCTTGACTCAACAACAGTATTAATGAATAATATAGTAAGGTTGCATAAGATTTAAAAAATCCAAAAAAATAAGTCAAACAAAATAAAATTATCGCCATACCAAGGGCTATTATTATTCTGGTTACTATAATTTCATTAATTAAAGTTTGCTTTTTTGCAGAGTCACCTCTAAACAAAGCGATACGTTTGGGACCATTTAGATGATAGCCATAACTAACTGTGATACTTGATAATAAAACAACTGAAAGGGCTAGATTAACAAGCCCATATTGAGCTTCACCTAGTCTGCTAAATAAAACACGTGTTGCTAATAAAGCAATAAAAATATTAATACCTTGATTAATAATTAAATTGAAAAAATTCTTAATAAAAATGCCTTTAAACAATAGTATTTTTTTTAGTGATTTCTTAAGATTTATATAATTATTATTTTTAAATCTTGATTATTACTCTTCCAATGCTTGTCTTATAATACGTTGTAACGACAATAACAATACTATTAACGCGCCGCCACCAAATATTCCTAAAATAAATATATCTAAAAATGTCCAACGGTTATTTTCTAAAGGGAATGAGGGTTTATCAATAATTTGAATAAGAGGTGTTTTATTTCTATGGGCTACTTTTGCCAATTCTAATTGTTTTACAACTTCCAGATAAATAGCTTGGTTGGCTTGCAGATTGGCCATGGCTTTTTGATAAGGGACTTTAGCTGTTTTTACCAGAGGATTTAGATTTGGGGTATTTTGGTCTATTTCGGCAAGCGCTAAAAAAGACATATCTAAAAGGCGTTTAACACTATCGGTTTGAACTTGTAATACACTTAAATTAAAAGCTGTTTTCTTAGTTTGGGTTTTGTAATAAAAGCTGTTGACCTTATTAACCAAAACTTCATTAAAAATTTTAGCCAAAACCTCATCCTTATGCTTAAAACCAACATTTAAAATGGAGGTATTTCTATTTGGCTTTACTACAATTAAAAAATCTTTTTCAATCAATTTTATAGCATCTTTTAAAACACTGTCTTGTGCTCTACTGTATAGATTATTATCTTTATAAAAATCTTTTAGATAGAGCTTTTCCTTGATCCATTTTTTTTCTAAATTTTGTGCTTTAGCGAAGTAATCAATCAATATTTGAGATTTTCCATTTATAGTGACTTTCTCTAATAAAGTTTGCCTTAACATATTATTTGATCTATAAAGCTCTTGTATATTATCAATTTGAAATAAATTACTAGCACTCATAAGACTTGAGGTATTAATCCCCGACATAGATGCTAAAGAAGATAAACCGCCTAAACTAGCTGAAGCATCATTTTCTAACACAAAAGATGTATTAGCATAATATACTGGTGATTTTAAATAATTGTAAGAAAGGAGTAATACTAAAGTAATTAAAGCGCCATATACAATTTTTTTGCGTTTGTTCATTATAAAAACCAACCACTGCTTAAAGCCTTGAAACAAGTTTTTTAAAGAAATTTTTTCTTCTTCTGGTATATTACTTTCTGATCGCATTTTTAATTATTTATTTTATCTATTACTTAAAATTGGATTTTACTAATTGATTTGAGTAATAGCTAAAACCAACGTGGCTATGCCTGTAACAATGCCTGTAAGAGATCCAATCCCTATTGAAGATTTTTTTTCTAATTTTTTGGGCACTATAATCTCAGAACCGGCTACTACTTTAGGGTAAATATTAAAAAATAAAAACTTTTTTGTTGCACGTGCTTGTCCATTGGGGTAAATTACATACGTTTTAGTTTTATCTGCACGAACTTTAAAACCACCAGCATTGTTTATGTAATTTCTTACCGATTTGTTTTTTTTGTGTCTCAATGTTGTTGGATTTAACAATTGGCCTCTCAAACGCACGGTTTCTAATCTTTTAGGAATAAATATAGTATCACCAGACTGAATGAGTAAATTTGAAGCAGAACTTTTATTTTTTATAATCTCTGATAAATCTATGGCAATTGATTCAGTCTTATTGAATAACTCTTCTTTTGATATTAAATACGGTTGTAATGAATCATTCTTTTTAGAGATAGTCAAATTAGATGTTTTGTTGAAGGCTTTTTTTTCTTCTTTAGTTAGCACATTTAACTTATCTAAATCACTTTTTATTCTTTTTAATAAACCTGAATCAAATTCTGACAATGAACCTATTTCAGTTGTTAAATTATCTTTAAGCGCTAATAAAGTTGTTAGATGCTTATCGAATTTTGATTCTTTTTTATAGTATTCAGTTTTCCGTACCAAAGTTGCCCCACTAGTATATGCGAACTCATTTACACCGCCTGCACGTTTTAATACATCTGATATTCTTTCGTTTTTTGATTCGATTGCATATAGCCCTGGATAATTAATCTGTCCGTCAACATAAACAAATTCCTTTTCATTAAAATTTGGATTAGTCCTCACAGTAATGTGATCAAAAGGGTCTAATATGATATTATTTTCATTTTCTAAATTATCAAACTCTTTAGATAAATCAACTACAATTACTTGTGATAATTTAGAATTATTATCGATATTATCTTTTAATTTTCTAGAAATTTCAACTCTATTTTCTGTCGCAGTTTTATTAAAACCTTTAGCCTTTAAGATTAAATCTTTTAATTTCATCCCATTAGAATAAAGGTAAATTCCAGGTTGGTTGACGGCTCCAGCAATTTCTACATAATCACGTTCTTTAATTTCATTTTTTGATAAAATAGTAAGTACATCTTCTTTTTGAAGCAAAATATCTTGCTCTTTTCCTGATAAAACATCCCTTAAATTAAAGCTTATAGAACTGGTTGAAAAATCTTCATTTGTTCTAATAATATTTGCTATTGTAGATAAGGCATCTTGTTTTAATCCTTCTGTCTTGGCCAGTAAACCTTTTACACCTAAACCCTTTGTTATAGCATAAACACCCGGTCTGTAAACAGCTCCATTTACAATCACACGGTTCTTGTAGCGATCTAATACTTTATCTACTTGAAAAACATCCCCAGATTTTGGAGTGAATATTTCAAATTGATCTTTGTTGATATCTGCTACAATATATTCACCATCTGATACACGTTCTACCTTTATAGTTTTAGTATAAGCTTCTTCGTTAAAGCCACTTGCATAACTTAACAAGTCTTGTAAACTTTCATTTTTAAGCAATTCAAAACGACCTTTTATTTTAACAGCACCCTTTAAAGTGACACGGTTAGTATAGGGTTTTACCAAAATAAGATCATTGTTTTCTAAGGCTACATCTGCAGAAGCGTCACCCGCAGTTAAATATTTATAAATATCAACTTTACTTATAAGTTTATTGTTTCGATAAACTTTAATATCTCTTAAAGTGGCATTTTCTGTAATGCCTCCTGCAACATATAAGGCATTATAAACGGTATTAAAAGCGCTTAAAGTATAAGAACCAGGCACATCTACTTCGCCAACAATATTTACTTTAATGGTTCGTGATTTTCCAACAGAAACATTGACAAATGTGTTTTTTTTATCCCCATTAATGCCTAAATATACTTTAGATAATCTATTTTCAATGCGTTTAGTCGCATTTTTAACTGTAAGACCAGAGAGGTGAATTGGGCCAAAATTTTCTAAAATTATCGTTCCTTCTGGACTAATTTCTATTTGATAATAAGCTTCTGATTGGCCATAAATATCAATAAATAATTTATCTCCAGAGCCTAAAATATAACCTACAGGGGTCGGTATATTTAAATTAGATTGAAATGTAAGTAAGCTATTTCCTTTAAAAACGTCAAAACCAAAAAGATCACTTTTCATTTTTGGATATTCTACCTCCTCATTATTAAGACTACCTAATTGTGACCCTTGAAGTGTAGTATTATCATAATTAGTATTTCGTAACCTTGATTCTTGATCTGGAACATTGCTGTTTTTTGACGCCCTTGGTGTTTTTACCAAATTTAAACGCTTATTAAGTGTCGCAATTTCTTCTGTAGAAAGCCCTTGTGCTTCGGCTGCTTTTAAAATATCATTATATTTATACCCTTTTGAAGAAGCTTCTTGAAATAACAGTTGTAACTGCTTGCTAGTCATATTGGTATAATTTACCGATGACAAATCAAAACCCTTTTGAGCTTGGATACTTAACAAGGAAAATAATGTGATTGTAATAATAACAATCTGTTGTTTAAATTTCAATAACATAGCGGATCAATTATTAAGCGAATATATAAAATTTATACTGTTGGTGAAAATGTAAATATGGATACATAAGCTGATATATTTATGTATGTATTATAAAAAAACAATAATAAATAGTAAATTAGCGCTCGAACTATAGTCGTCAAAACAAAGCTATGAAAGTAGGAATTACATTTTCAACATTTGACCTTCTACATGCTGGACATGTAAAAATGTTAGAAGAGGCTAAAAGACAGTGTGATTATTTAATTGTAGGATTACAGTTAGATCCTTCACTAAACCGTCCTGAAAAAAATTCACCTTCTCAATCTATCATTGAAAGATATATTCAGCTCAAAGTTTCAAAACACATCGATGAAATCGTTCCTTATGTTTCAGAGCGAGACTTAGAAGATATTTTAATGTCTTTTAAGATAGATGTAAGGATTATTGGAGATGAATACAAAGACAAACATTACACAGGTAGAGATTATTGTGAGTCAAAAGGTATTGTAATTTATTATAATTCTAGAGATCATCGTTTTTCATCAAGTGGACTTAGGAAACAAGTAAAAAATATAAAAGGAACTAAATAATAAACTTAATGAATATTACAATTATTGGTTCAGGATATGTAGGATTAGTCTCAGGAGCCTGTTTTGCGGAGATCGGCAATAGGGTTACTTGCATAGATATTGATGCTGAAAAAATAGAAAAATTAAATAAAGGAGTTGTTCCTATTTTTGAACCTGGGTTGGAGCAAATGGTTTTGAAAAATGTAAAAAATAAAAATTTATCTTTTACTACAGAATTAACAAAATCATTAATAGGATCTGAAATCGTTTTTATAGCAGTAGGAACTCCGATGGGAGAAAATGGATCTGCCGATTTGAAATATGTTTTAGCAGCAGCAAAATCCATAGGAAAATGCATGCAAAAAAGATTAATAATAGTGGATAAGTCTACAGTGCCCATTGGAACAGCAGATAAAGTTAAGAATACTATTAAAAAAGAATTAGACCTACGAAATTCAGAATTAAAATTTGATGTAGTTTCTAATCCAGAGTTTTTAAAAGAAGGTGCTGCAATAGCAGATTTCATGAAACCTGATAGAATCATTATTGGATCAGATTCAGATTCTGCCATTGATACACTAAAAGAATTATACCATCCTTTTTGTATGTCAAGAGACCGGTTTATAACTATGGATATTCGTTCAGCAGAAATGACAAAATATGCAGCAAATGCTATGTTGGCAACTAAGATTTCATTTATGAATGAAATTGCAAATATTTGTGAAAAAGTTGGAGCTGATGCAAATCAAGTAAGAATAGGAATTGGATCAGATAAAAGAATTGGTTATGGTTTTATTTACCCTGGAGCAGGTTACGGAGGGTCTTGTTTTCCGAAAGATGTAAAGGCACTAACTAAAATAGCCAAAGAACACGGTTATCAAGCGCATTTGATAACTGCAGTTGAAGAAGTGAATGATGCACAAAAATTAATCATTGCTCAAAAGATAGTTAAACGGTTTGGAGAAGACTTAACAGGGCTTACTTTTGGTGTTTGGGGATTAGCTTTTAAGCCAGGCACGGATGATATGCGAGAAGCACCTTCAATATATGTAATTAAAGAATTGGTAAAGCGAGGTGCCATGATAAAAGCATATGATCCAAAAGCAATCAATGAAGCTAAAAAACATTATCTCAAGGGGGTTGACAATATTGAATATGTAGATTGTAAATATGATGTGCTAAAAGATGCTGAAGCTTTAGTATTGTTAACAGAGTGGAAAGAGTTTCGTTCACCTGATTTTGAAGAAATAAAAAATCAATTAAATAATTCAATTATTTTTGATGGTAGAAATCAATATAATACTTTTAATTTAGAACAAAAAGGATTCGAATATTATCAAATAGGAAAATAATAAAATGAAAATATTAGTTACTGGAGCAGCAGGATTTATAGGTTTTCACACTTGTTTAAAATTAATTAATCAAGGCCACGATGTATTCGGAATTGATAATATCAATAATTATTATAATTCAAAAATAAAATTTGATAGGTTAAATGAATTAGGCATTGATCAAACAGAAGCTAAAATATTCAATAAGGAAGTTAAAAGCACTAAAAATATTAGTTTAAGATTTTCTAGAATAGATTTAGTAGATGGTATAAGTATCAGTAATTTATTTGAATTAGAAAAATTTGAAGTAGTTTGTAATTTAGCAGCCCAAGCAGGTGTAAGATATAGTATAGAAAACCCAAAAGCATATATTGATAGCAATATAACAGGGTTTTTAAATATTCTTGAAGGGTGCCGAAATCATCAGGTTAAACATTTAGTATATGCAAGTAGTTCAAGTGTTTATGGAGAAAATAAAAAAGTGCCATTCAAAACAACAGACAATGTAGATCGTCCGATTAGTTTGTATGCTGCTACCAAAAAAAGTAATGAGTTAATGGCCCATACTTATGGTCATCTATATGGATTCAAAACAACTGGATTAAGATTTTTTACTGTTTATGGTCCCTGGGGAAGACCAGATATGGCCTACTATTTATTTGCTGAAGCGATTTCTAACAATAAACCTATTAACGTTTTTAATAAAGGTGAAATGGAAAGAGATTTCACATATATAGATGACATTGTAATTGGCGTTACTAAAATTATTGAAGCTAAATTATTAGATAGAGAGCATTATAAAATATACAATATAGGTAATAATAAAACTGAAAGATTAAGTGATTTTATATCTCTTATTGAAAAGTATTTAAATAAAAGTGCAATTAAAAAAATGTTACCAATGCAACCGGGAGATGTCACAAAAACATGGGCTAACATCGATGAAATAACAAGAGATTTTGACTATCAACCTAAAACTTCAGTTAAAACAGGCATATTTAATTTCATCAATTGGTATTTGAAATATAAAAAATGAATAAGAAAAAAGGAATTATTGTATCGGGCTATTTTAATCCAATTCACAAGGGGCATATTGAATATTTTAATCAAGCCAAAGCACTTGCAGACGAATTGTTTGTGATTGTTAATAACGACTCTCAAAGAATATTAAAAGGAAGTAAAGAATTTCAAAAGGAACAAGAACGTATATTTATAGTATCTAATATAAAATCGGTAGATCATTGTATTTTATCGATTGATAAAGATAGAACCGTTATAAAGACTATTGAAAAAATTTCACAAGATTTTGGTCAAGAATATGATCTTAATTTCGCAAATGGGGGTGATCAAAATAATAATACAATACCTGAGAGACCAATCTGTGATCAAATGGGAATATCACTTATTGATGGTTTAGGAGATAAAATACAGTCCAGTAGTTGGTTGTTAGACAATAAAAATTAAATGAATAAAAAAATTCTAGTCACTGGAGGTTTAGGGTATATTGGTTCTCATGTAGTAGTAGAGTTACAGAATGAAGGGTTTCAAGTAATAGTAATTGATAATCTCTCTAACTCATCTATGGATGTTTTAGATAAAATTATTGAAATTACTGGAATAACACCACTCTTTGAGAAGATTGACTTAAGAGATAAAAATATGGTGTCTGATTTTTTTAAAAGACATTCCGATATCTATGGAGTTATTCATTTTGCGGCTTCAAAAGCAGTAGGTGAGAGTACTAACAATCCTCTTAAGTATTATGAGAATAATATATCTCCTTTAGTCTATATATTACAACAATTAGAAAAAATAAAAGATCAAAATTTTATATTTAGTTCTTCTTGTACTGTTTATGGTCAAGCAGACAAATTACCAATAACAGAGGATACTTTATTAAAAAAAGCAGAATCACCTTATGGTAATACAAAAAAAATTGGAGAGCAAATAATTGAAGACACTTGTAAGATAAATAATAATCTTAATGCAATATCGCTTAGGTATTTTAATCCCATAGGGGCACATTCTTCAGCTAAAATTGGAGAATTACCTATAGGAATCCCTCAAAACCTAGTTCCTTTTGTCACTCAAACTGGCATTGGAATTAGAGAAGAGCTCTCTATTTTTGGTAAAGACTATCCAACCCCTGACGGCACGTGTATTAGAGATTATATTCATGTAGTTGATTTAGCTAAAGCTCACGTAATAGCTATGAAGCGCATAATCTTAAAAGATAATAGTGATAATTATGAAGTTTTTAATTTAGGAACAGGTAAAGGTTCTTCTGTATTAGAAGTTGTCAATGCTTTCGAAGAGATCAGTGGAATTAAATTAAATTATATTTTCAGTGAAAGAAGAGCTGGAGATATAGCTGCAGCTTTTGCAGATACACAAAAAGCAAATAAAATTTTAGGTTGGAAATCAGAGTTAAGTTTAAATGAAGCGATGCTTTCAGCATGGGAATGGGAAAAAAAAATCAATTCTAATATTTAAATATAGTATTAAAGTTCAGTTATAAAGATTAAAAATTAATTAAAATATTATGTTTAAAGATATAGAGAAGTTAATTAAATCATATGGGTTTAATATTGTTTCAAAAGATTTTAAAAGGCCATGGGGAGGGTTCTTAGTAATAGATGAAAATCAATCACAAGAATTTTCAAATCAATTTTTTAAAGGATTGGATGTAAATACTCTTAAAATTGGAGGAAAACTAAGTCCAAAAATTTTGATAGTAAAACCAAATGCTAGATTGTCATGGCAATACCACAACAGAAGAGCTGAAATTTGGCAAATATTCAAAGGGGAAGCAGGGATTATTAGAAGTGATTCTGATATTGAAAATGACATGGGAGTTTATAGTGAAACAGATCAAATTATTTTAAAACAAGGTGAAAGACATCGTTTGATTGGTTTAAAAGATTTCTGTGTGGTAGCAGAAATATGGCAACATACTGATAAAAACAACCCTTCTGATGAAGAAGATATTATAAGAGTTCAGGATGATTTTGGGAGATAAATTAAGAAATCAGTTAGTTCTTAAGTAAGTAATTTTTTTATAAATTTGATTTGAGTTGTTTAAAGTTTATTTTATAAAAAGTGTAAATTTTACTATTAAGGTTAAATAAGTTATAATAATGAAAGGAATTATATTAGCTGGAGGGAGAGGTACTAGATTATATCCCGTAACAAAAGGAGTTTCTAAACAAATGTTGTGCGTTTATGATAAGCCCATGATTTATTACTCTATATCTACGTTATTATTAGCAGGTATTAAAGAAATTTTAATTATTTCAACTCCAGAAGATTTGCCTGCTTACAAAAGATTATTAGGCTCTGGGAATGAATTAGGTATTAATTTATCCTTTATAGAACAGCCTAATCCGAATGGATTAGCAGAATCTTTTATCATAGGGAAATCCTTTATAGGTTCTGATGATGTTTGTTTAGTTTTGGGTGACAATATTTTTTATGGTGATGGTTTTACTAGTATCTTAAAAAATGCAGTTAACAATCTATTAGAAAATAAAAGAGCGACTGTCTTCGGCTATTATGTAAATGATCCTGAGCGTTACGGTGTTATTGAATTCAATAAAAATAAAAAGGCTATATCTATAGAAGAAAAACCTTTATCACCTAAAAGTAATTATGCAGTTGTCGGTTTATATTTTTACCCGAACTCTGTAGTAGAAATAGCTAAAAAAATACAGCCCAGTAAACGCGGTGAGTTAGAAATAACTTCTGTAAATGAACAATATTTACAGAATGAAGAATTAGATGTAGAGTTATTAGGGAGAGGTTTTACTTGGTTAGATACAGGCACACACGATTCTTTACTTGAAGCATCTAATTTTATACAAACTATCGAAAAGAGACAGGGTTTGAAAGTTGCTTGTCTTGAAGAAATTGTTCATGATAAAGGTTATATTACAGATAATGAATTGGAAGCCTTAGCAAGACCATTAGCTAAAAATGAATATGGACAATATTTACTAAGAAAACTAAAAAAATGAATCTTGTAAAAACAGAGATAAAAGATTTAGTGATATTAGAACCGACTATTTTTGAGGATGAAAGAGGTTATTTTATGGAATCTTATAATATGCAAAAAACTAATACTTTGCTAGGTGGTATTAATTTTGTACAAGACAATGAATCTCTCTCTACTAGGGGAGTATTACGTGGTTTACATTTTCAGAAACCACCATTTGCACAAGCTAAATTAATTCGTTGTATAGTTGGAGAGATATTAGATGTTGTAGTGGATTTAAGAGAAAATTCGTCAAGTTATGGTAGTGTTAAATCAATAATTTTATCATCAGTAAATAAAAAACAATTATTCATTCCAAAAGGTTTTGCACACGGTTTTGTAGTACTAAGTGATACAGCATTAATTTCCTACAAAGTAGATAATTATTACTCTCATGCACATGATAGTGGTATTTTATGGAATGATCCAGCATTAAATATAGATTGGGTAATTAATCCAGATCAATTAATAATATCTAGTAAAGATCAAAACTTATTGCCGCTAGTGAAAAATAAAAATATTTTTTAATGAAGATATTAGTTACTGGAGCAAATGGACAATTAGGGTCAGAAGTAAGAAAGTTATCTGGCAACTACCCCTATAATTTTGTATTTACAAACAGTAATGAGTTAAATTTTTTAAATTTAAACAGTATAAAATCTAGTTTAAATCTTATTAAACCAAATATCATCATCAATTGTGCTGCTTATACATCTGTAGATAATGCTGAAAAAGAGTTATTTCTCTCGGACACCATCAATCATAGAGCTATAAATCTGATAGCTGAATGGACTTCTGAAAATAATTGTAAATTAATACATATCTCTACCGATTATGTTTTTGATGGGACTTCAAAAATCCCTTTAACAGAATTAGCAACTACTAAACCGATCAATGTATACGGCAAAACAAAATTATTAGGAGAAAAGGCTTGTTTAAAAAACAACCCTAACACAATTATTATTAGAACATCTTGGTTATATTCTAGTTTCGGTGTCAATTTTGTAAAAACAATTTTAGCTTTAATGAAAGATAAAGATTCACTTAATATAATAAATGATCAAATAGGTTCACCTACTTATGCTGCCGATTTAGCAAATGCTATATTTGTTATCATAAATAATGATAAGTGGATTCCAGGAATATATAATTATTCTAATGAGGGAGAAATTTCTTGGTATCAATTTGCAAAATCGATAAAAGAATTAACTGATTCAAAAACTCACATTAATAGTATTCTTTCAGAAGAATTTTCAACAACTGCAAAACGACCAAAATATTCTCTATTAGATAAAACTAAAATCAAAAAAACTTTTAAGATAGAAGTTCCTCCTCACAAAATTAGTTTAGAAAAATGTATAAAAATATTAAAAAATGAAGCCTAATATATTAGTAACAGGTGGAGCTGGTTTTATTGGTTCTCATGTGGTACGATTATTTCTAAATAAGTATCCAGATTATAATATTTATAATCTAGATTTATTAACCTATGCTGGTAATTTAGAGAATTTAAAAGATTTAGAGAATAAAAAAAACTACCATTTTTTAAAAGAGGATATTTGTAATTTTCATAAAATAAAGGCCATTTTTATAAAATATAAAATTACCCATGTAATCCATTTAGCAGCAGAATCTCACGTAGATAGATCTATTAAAGATCCATTTTCTTTTGCGCAAACAAATATTATGGGGACTTTAAGTTTGTTACAAGCAGCTAAAGATGTTTGGGCGAATAATTTTAAAAATAAATTATTTTATCATATCTCTACAGATGAAGTATTTGGTTCTTTAGGTAAGGAAGGCTCTTTCTCTGAGACTTCACCATATGAACCACATTCTCCATACTCTGCGTCTAAAGCATCATCTGACCATTTTGTAAGAGCTTTTTCAGATACTTACGGATTACCAATTGTAATTTCTAATTGTTCTAACAATTATGGACCTTATCAGTTTCCTGAAAAGCTAATACCATTATTTATAAATAATATTTTAAAGAATAAATCATTACCTGTTTATGGTAATGGGGAAAATATACGTGATTGGTTATATGTAGAAGATCATGCTAGAGCAATAGATGTTATTTTTCATAATGGAAAACTAAGTGAAACCTATAATATTGGAGGTTTTAATGAATGGAAAAATATAGATTTAATTAAAATTTTAATTAAAGTAGTTGATAAGTTCCTAGGGAATAAGGCAGGGACTTCTGTAAAACTCATCACTTATGTAAAAGATCGTGCTGGTCACGATAAGCGTTATGCAGTAAATGCAACAAAAATAAAAGAAGAACTTTCTTGGGAACCATCATTACAGTTTGAGGAGGGTATAGAGAAAACAATTCAATGGTACTTAGAGAATGATCAGTGGTTAGAAAATATATCTTCAGGTGCTTATCAGCATTATTATGAAAAAAAGTATAATCTAAACGATAATTAAAAAGGATTTATTTTTTACACCGCTCATCAAAATAAATTAAACTTCATTATTTTTTATTACGAAAACGATTGATTTTTTCGGCATACTTGCACAGATAAAAAACATATAATATATTTGATTTTAAATATTTTTTTACATGATATTAATTGCAGATGGAGGCTCTACTAAGGCTGATTGGATAGCTCTAGATAATGATAAGAATGAAGTCTTCAGAGTAAGAACTTTAGGATTAAATCCGGCTGTTATATCTGAAAAAGAGTTGACGAACAGGATTGTAAATATGTATCAGCTTATTAATATTAAAGAAGAAGTAACAGATATTTATTTCTATGGTGCTGGTTGTGGTTCACCTAAGCCAATAGATATTTTAAGTAATGTATTAAAAAATATATTTACTAATTCAAAAGTTAATGTAGCAGAGGATATGCTTGCAGCTGTTTATGCAGCGTCAGGAAAAAATCCCGCAATAGTTTGTATTTTGGGAACTGGTTCTAACAGTTGTTATTTTGATGGTACAGAATTACATACCAATTCAGTTTCTTTAGGCTATTCTGTAATGGATGAAGCGAGTGGTAATTATTTTGGGAAGTTGCTTTTAAGAGAATATTTTTATTCTAAAATGCCTAAAAGAATTGCGCAAAAATTTGAAGAAATTTATAATTTAGATGTAGATGAGATTAAATTAAATTTATATAGGCAACCAAATCCGAATATGTACTTGGCTACATTTGCTAAATTTATGTTTGAATTTAAAGAAGATAAATACATTGAAAAAATCATAAAGAGAGGTTTTAATGAATTCTTTAAATATAGAATTCTACCATTTGGCAAAACAGATCAAACACCTATCTATTTTATTGGATCTATTGCTTTTTACTTTAGAGGAATTTTGGAGAAAGTGGCCAAAAAGAATAATTTAAAAATTAATGGGATAATACAGAGACCCATAGATAATTTATTAGAATTTCATAAAAATAATATTAGTTAATTAAATCTATTATTCTTTCTAAACCCATTCCACGAGATCCTTTTATAAGTATTGTACTATTATTTATTTTTTTTAATTTAAGGTATAGTTGTAAATCTTTAAAATCTTTAAATTTTTTTGATTTTGTTTTTACTTGATTAAAAATATTTCCAACAATATAAACAGTTTTAAATTTTGCTTCCAAGGTTAGATCTATAATTTTTTGATGTTCTTCTATTTTTGAATCACCTAATTCAAACATATCACCTAGAATTACAATTTTATTTCCTGCTTTCATAGCATGAAAACTTTCCAAAGCAGCACGCATACTAGTTGGGTTTGCATTGTACGCATCTAAAATAATTTTATTAGATTTTTTCTCTATAATTTGAGATCTATTATTGTTTGGCACATAAGATTCTAAAGCACTTTTGATATCATTAACTTCAATATTAAAAAAAGCACCAATTGTAATTGCTGCACAAATATTTTCGAAATTATATTCTCCGATTAAATTAGTTTTAATCTTTACTTTTTTATACTCGAGTGTTATAAAGGGGTCTAATTCTATTAAAGCTAAACTTTGATCAAAAATAACTCGTTTTATTTCACTAGTGTTTTTAACTTGAAGAGTGTCATTTTGATTTACAAAAGCCAATTTATTGTGCTTTTCTAGAAATGTATATAATTCTGATTTCCCTTTAATAACACCTTCAATACCCTTAAACCCCTCTAAATGTGCTTTCCCAAAATTTGTAATATATCCAAAATCTGGTTCACATAAATTTGAAAGGAATTCGATTTCTTTTTGATGATTAGCTCCCATTTCTACGACACCTATTTCAGTATCTGAATTCATAGATAGTAATGTTATTGGAACTCCAATATGATTATTTAAATTTCCTATTGTTGCAGTTGTTTTATGTTTTTTAGATAGAATAGTATTAATTAATTCCTTTGTTGTGGTCTTTCCATTACTTCCGGTTAAGCCAATAATTGGGATATTTAATTGCTTTCGATGGTAATTAGATAAACTTTGTAGTGTCTCTAAAACATTATCTACTAGTATGGTTTTAGAATTAGTTACATATTTTTTTTCATCAACAATACTATACAAAGCTCCCATTTCTATAGCCTTTTTAGCAAAAGTATTCCCATTAAAGTTATCTCCTTTTAAAGCAAAGAAAATTGAATTCTTTCGGATACTTCTAGTATCTGTATCTATTAAGAAATTTTGTTTATAAAGTTTATATATTTCCTCGATTCTCATTTTTTAAAGATAAAAAAAACCTCATTGAATTTAAGCAATGAGGTTTATAATATTTTATAAATATTAGGATAAATATTATCTAGCCGGATTTCTTGGTTTTTTTCTTTTTGAACTCATAGGTCCAAGCTTATCAGACACACATCTAAAGCCAATATAACTAGTGGCCATATATTCAGGTAAATATCTTCTTTGAGCTGGATCTAACCAGTATTCTCTGTCTGACCAAGAACCACCTTTATAAACCCTTGTGTTGTCACTAATTAAAGTTGTTCTCTTTTCTTGGTCATAAACAATCTTACCAGTCCTTAAATCTGTTTTTGGTGGCTTAGGTGAGTTGTACATATTTTCTTTTTTCACAAAGTCTTCCTCGGAATCTGTGTAATTGATTGAAGAGTCTAAATCACCATCTTTTACATTTTTATTATTTGATCGATCAAAATTTCTTCTAAGAGTACTGTCATCTCCTGTTATAGCAGCATATTTTATAGTACCAGGTAAGTCTTTTGGAATAATTTTACCATTCTGTAAAGTATCGTATTCTATTTCATAGCCTTTTTGGCCTACTATTACCATTTTCCCTAAGCTATCAATTGCTTTCTTTGTAAATACATTTCCTCTATAATAATTAAAATCATTTGCGTCATTGTCAACAATCGGTCTGTAAACGTCAGAAACCCATTCTGCAACATTACCAGACATATCATATAATCCAAAAGCATTTGGGGGATAAGATTTAATGGTTATAGGTATATCAGATCCATCAGAACTCCATCCAGATAAACCACTATAATCTCCTTTACCTTGTTTAAAGTTTGCTAATTGGTCTCCTTTATACCTTTTAGATTTAGATCTAGAGTATTTTCCACTCCATGCATATTTTTTTCTTCCTCTAACAGTATTGTACAAACGATTTTCAACATTAGCTTTTGCCGCAAATTCCCATTCAGCTTCGGTAGGTAGCCTAAATTTAGTTTGTAAAATGCCGTCTGATTTTGTAATCCTTCTTCCTTGAAAAGCATCTTTTGCTGGTTTAACAGAACCTTTAGCAAGTTTTTGTTTCACTCCCTTTTTGTAGATCGTAGTATCACCTTCAAATAATTGAGAAGCATCAGCTAAAAAAACATCTGTATCAAAAAAGTTTCTCGTTGAATCGGCTTCAAAAATATTTGTAATATACTTTTTGTCTATTAGCGTCTTTAAATTAACAGCGTTAGTTCTCCATTTACAATATTCATTAGCTTGAAGCCAGCTAACACCTACTACAGGGTAGTCAGCATAGGCAGGGTGACGAAAATAATTTTCAGTCAGTAGATCAGTATTACCTAAACTTTTTCTCCAAACCAAAGTGTCAGGGAGAACAGAATTGTAAATATGTTTATACTTTTCTTCAGTTGGAGGGAACACATCTTTTGTATATTGAACATACAAGAAGTATTCAGAATTTGTTACTTCAGCTTCATCCATAAAGAAAGAGCGGATATGCATTTTCTTCGGTGTGGAATTCCAATCGTACATTACATCATCTTGAACTTGCCCCATTGTAAAAGAACCACCTTCTACAGCAACCATTCCTAAGGGTGGTGCTTGGTTGTCAGATGAATTACCACGAATATAATTACCGTTTTTTGGATCATTGAAGTTTAAACCTGTTAGAGATGATTTTCCTGTGGAAGATCTATTACAGCTAACAAAAAATATTGTTGATATTACAACGAAGGTTATTTTTAGTAAGTTTTTCATTTCCTAATTGAAGTTGATAGATTTTTATTAGTTCGCTAATTTACAATAATTATACTTTCATGCAAGTAAAACAATAATTTTAACGCTTGAATTTATGTCGTTATTAAACAAAACGGAACCTTTTTTATTTTAGTATAATATATCTGTTATTCTATTAAAATATCTTCATAAATTTCGCGTTATTTGGGTACAAATTATGAAACAAACTTTTTTATTAATTTCATTTATTTTTTTTACTAATATTATTTTTTCTCAAGATAATAATTCGGTCTTGTCTGAAGGGGATTGGTATAAGTTTTCTATTGATACAACTGGTGTTTTCAAAATAGATAAGCGTTTTTTGCAAAAAATAGGTATTTCTACAAATAACTTAAATCCAAAGAAAATACATATTTATGGTAATGGGGGTAATCTTCTACCTGTCTTGAATTCAGAGTTTAGATTTAAAGACCTTCAAGAAAATGCTATTTATGTTGAAGGAGAAGAGGATGAGGCTTTCAATAATAATGATTATATATTATTTTATGGACAAGGGCCACATAGTTGGACTACTAACTCTATTACTCAAACGGCTCTCCACAACCAAAATATTTTTTCAGATGAAGCCTTCTATTATATAACAGTTAATAATACTGATGGAAAAAGAGTTCAGCAAAAAACACCAATTACAAATACTGCTTCTTCACAAATTACAAGTTTTGACGAGTTTGTGTTTTATGAAAAAGAGAATATTAATATATTAGCTACAGGGAATCAATGGTTTGGAGAGGATTTAAGTTTCGAAAACTCAGTAACTGTTAATATTCCATTTAAAAAGGCATTACCGAACACTGATATTTCGATTGAAGTTCGTGGTGCATCTGTATCATCTTCGACATCAAATATGGAGGTGGCGATAAATACTCAAAATATTTTCAATATTAATTTCCCTGCTGTTGATTCAAGTTCTTTGACAGAAGGTTTTGCCTTAAAAGGATCAAGAGTTTTAGAAAATTCATCAGATTTATTAGGAATTACAATTACTTTTAATAATAATGGGAATCCATCGGCAAGAGGTTTTTTAGATTACATTGAGATAGTAGGTAAAAAACAATTATTAGCGGATGGTAATCAGTTTTCTTTTAGAAGTTTTGAACAATCAAATGCAAGCGATATTATAGAGTTTCAGATAGCAAATGTGTCAAATATTTCACAAGTGTGGGATGTTACAAATCATATAGAACCAAAAAACATTACAAATGAATCTACAATTAATTCATTTAACTTTAAAGCAGAATCTGGGGTGTTGAAAGAATATATTGTTCTGGGGCAAACTGATTTTTATATTCCTAAATCTTTAGAAAACTCAAAAATAGAAAATCAAAATTTACATGGTTTAAAAGATATTAACTATATCATTATTACTAATACAGAATTAGCAAACCAAGCACAAAGGTTAGCAGACTATCATCAAAATAATTCTAATCTTTCTACTAAAGTCATTAATATTGATGAAATTTATAATGAATTTTCTTCTGGTTCTAGAGATATTACAGGAATTAGAGATTTTATCAAACATCTGTATGAAACAAATTCATCATCAGATAAAAAACTAAAATATGTTACCTTTTTTGGAGATGCTTCTTATGACTATAAAGATAGAATTTCGGGTAATAACAATATTATCCCAGTGAAATTAACATTTGAAAGTTTTAATCTCGCAACATCTTATGTTACTGATGATTTTTTTGTAATGCTAGATGATAACGAAGGTTTAATGTTTAATAGTCATACTGTCGATTTAGCTTCAGGTAGAATTCCTGTTTCGACAATTAATGAAGCAAAAATAGCTGTTGATAAAATTTTAAGTTATTACAATAAAGAAGCTATTGGAGATTGGAGAAATACAATAACACTATTAGCAGATGATATTGATCAAACCGAAGATATCCCTATACAAAGCGGTGTCGAGTCGATAGCAGACGATATAAAAAATAATAAGCCCATATTTAATGTAAATAAAATATATGTAGATTCTTACGTCCAAGAAAATTCATCTGGAGGGGAAAGATATTCTCAAGTAAAAACAGCAATTACAAATGCTATTGAAAAAGGGACTTTAGTTTTTGATTATTTTGGTCATGGAGGGGAAGATGGTTTTGCTTCAGAAAGAATTTTAGAGAAACCACAAATCCAAGAATTGAATAACCCTAATACTCTTCCATTGTTAATGACACTTACTTGTGAGTTTTCTAGATTCGACAACCCAAATAGAATTACTGCAGGAGAACTTACATTTTTAAATCCAAATGGAGGTTCTTCAGCTATGATTACTACAACTAGAGAAATTTTTATTTCCGTGGGACAAAGTTTTAATCAAGATTTAATGCGTTATATTTTAGAATATAATAATGAAGAATTCACAATTTCACAAGCATTGGCTAAAACTAAAAATGAGTTTTCTAACTCGCAAAAATTTTTTATATACTTTTTTGGAGACCCAGCTATGAAATTAGCTGTTCCAAAACCAAATATAAGAATTACCAAAATGAATGGAATAGATATTACCCAATCTATAGATACTCTGAAGGCTTTGTCTAAAGTTAATTTTGAAGGTGTAGTGTCGGATAATTTAAATATGACTTTAACAGATTTTAATGGGAAATTATCTACTACAGTCTTTGATAAGTCGATTGATAAAAATACTTTAGATAACGATGGTTTTGGTATAGTTATGACTTTTGATTCACGAGATAGTAAAATTTTCAGAGGAAATTCTACTGTTCAAAATGGAACTTTTAACTTTGATTTTATAGTTCCAAAAGATATTAAAATTTCATATGGAAAAGGGAAGATGAGCTTTTACGCAGAAAATGGAACTGAGGATAAAGCTGGTTATAATTTTGATGTCACAGTAGGTGGAATTAATAATAATGCTCCCCAAGATAATATCGGACCTGAGATTCAATTATTTATGAATGATGAATCTTTTATAGATGGTGGTAATACAAATACATCACCTAATTTAATTGCAGTTTTATCAGATTTCAGTGGAATTAATACTTCTATAACAGCCGTAGATCATGACATTATTGGTGTTTTAGATGGTGATGAATCTAATCCAATTATATTAAATGATTTTTATCAAACTGAATTAGATGATTTTACAAAAGGCAAAGTAAACTATAAGTTTAGAAATTTAAGTGTTGGTCCACATACACTTAAATTAAAAGCATGGGATACTTATAATAATTCATCGATTACTTCGTTAGATTTTGTAGTTGTTAGTGATGCTATATTAAATTTAGAGAATGTATTAAATTATCCAAATCCTTTTGTAAATTACACCGAATTTTGGTTTAATCATAATAAACCAAACGAGTTATTAGAAGTACAAATTCAAATTTTTACAGTTTCGGGTAAATTGATAAAGACGATCAATCAGAACGAACAAACAATAGGGACTTTATCAAGAAGTATTTCCTGGGATGGACTAGACGACTTTGGAAATAGGATAGGAAAAGGGGTTTATATTTATAAATTAAGAGTGAAATCAACAATAAGTAGTTTAGTATCAGAAAAATACGAGAAACTAGTTATACTTTAATAATGTAAAATTAAAAAAAAAGAGTCTCATGAAAAAAACAGTAATATATCTTTTTATTTGTTTTTCATTTGTTTTTAAATCAAATGCTCAAACAGAAATAGATACTAGAGAAATTGGAGGTATTACAACTGCTACTCCATTTTTATTAATTATACCAGATGCAAGGTCTGGAGGTATGGGAGATATTGGTGTTGCAACAACTGGTGATGCATTCTCTTTATTTCACAATCCTGCAAAAATTGCATTTAACTCTAGACAAGTTGAATTTGGAATTACATATTCACCTTGGCTCCGTAATCTAACAGATGATATTTTTACAGGGAGTGCTTCGTATATTAATAGATTTAGTGACAATGCAGCTTGGGGTGCCGATTTTAAATATTTTTCTTTAGGTCAGATAGATTTAACAGATGATCGAGGGAACTCTACAGGTATCATAAATCCTAATGAATTTGTTTTTACAGGGTCTTATGCGTTAAAATTAAGTGAAACTTTTTCAATGGGAGTTTCTTTAAAATATTTACGATCAAATCTAGCATTTACAGGAACTTCATCAACTCTTCAGCCAATCAACTCTTTTGCAGTTGATGTTTCAGGATACTATCAATCAGAGGAAGAAAATTATGGTAATTTTGATGGTAGATATAGATTAGGTTTTAACCTAGCTAACATTGGTCCAAAGGTTTCATATGTTCCAGGGGAAGAAGATTTTATTCCAACAAATCTTAAATTAGGTGGTGGTTTTGAATTTATAATAGACGATTATAGTACAATTTCGACAACATTAGAATTAACTAAATTACTCGTTCCTTCTCCACAAGTTGATGGTTCGGAAGAAGATACATCCTGGATTTCAGGTATTTTCTCTTCTCTTGGTGACGCTCAAGGTGGGTTTAGTGAAGAATTAAAAGAATTCACATATGCATTAGGTGCAGAATACTTGTATAATAATGCTTTTGCTTTAAGGTCAGGATACTTTCATGAAAATGAAAATAAAGGGAACAGACAATACTTTACTATGGGTGCTGGTTTTAAAACTAATGCATTAAATGTAGATTTATCGTATTTAATAAATGCCTCTGACATCAATAACCCATTAGAAAACTCATTACGTTTCTCCTTATCGTTTGATTTGGGAGAGGTTTACGATGACTAATAATAAATTCATTTTTTTTTAGTAAATTCGTAGAACACTTAAGCAGTCATAAAGGACTGCTTTTTTTGACTAATAAATTTTGTATGAAAAAAATAGAAATTATTACATCTGCAACACTCTACAATGATATTTCAGAACTTTCTACAGAAGATAAAGCATTAATGAGTCAAGCAATTGAGTCACGAGAAACAGCCTATGCGCCTTATTCTAAGTTTAGTGTTGGGGCAGCTTTATTACTTGATAATAATAAGATTGTTTTAGGAAATAATCAAGAAAACGCTGCATATCCTTCAGGGATGTGTGCAGAAAGAGTGGCTATTTGGAAAGCAGGATCTGATTTCCCAGGAGTGAAAATTAAAAAATTAGCCATTTCTGCAAGTTCAAAAATTTCTAAAGTCGATAAACCTATTGGTCCTTGTGGTGCTTGTAGACAAACTTTATCTGAATATGAGATTAATCAAAAAGAACCAATGGAAGTCATTTTTATGGGTGAATACGGTGAGGTTGTAAAAACAAATTCGTTACTTTCTTTACTACCCTTTTCTTTTGATAATTCTTACCTATAGAACTAAAAAATTGTAATATTTAAAGAAGAGTATTTCTTCCTTGGATATCGTATTTTATTTTAAGTTCACTTAATTTTGCATTAAATATTTAGTTCCAATTTTGCAGTAACAATATAGTTTGTAATAAACGTATATAAAATTAATTCTCTCTTTTTTTTAATAATGTGATTTAATTAAGTTCTTGAACTTAACATTATTATTTATTATTAAGTTATTTACAAAATCATTTTCTTTATTTTTGATAAATAAATACTTTTAGCATGAATTTTTCAAGAATAACAGGTACTGGTTCTTATATTCCCAAAATAAAAAAAGAAAATAGTAATTTTTTAGGAACACATTTCCTAAACCCTGATGGGAGTGATTTTTCAAATGATAATCAAGTAATCATAGAAAAATTTAAAATGATTACAGGAATTGAAGAAAGAAGATACGCTGAATCATCTTATAATTCCTCTGATTTAGGTTTTTTTGCCGCTGAAAAAGCGATTAAAGATGCTGAAATAAATTCTGAAGAATTAGATTATATTATTGTCGCTCATAATTTTGGAGATGTAAAGAAAGGGTCAGTTCAAAGTGACACTTTACCAAGTTTAGCAACAAGAATAAAACATTTATTAAAAATAAACAATCCCAATTGTGTAGCTTATGACATTCTTTTCGGATGTCCAGGATGGATAGAAGGGGTTATACAGGCTCAAGCTTTTATAAAAGCAGGTATTGCTAAAAAATGTTTAGTCATTGGTACTGAGACTCTCTCAAGAGTTGTAGATAAATACGATAGAGATTCAATGATTTATAGCGATGGAGCTGGAGCATGCGTTGTTGAAGCCTCAAACAATCAAGACTCAGGTATTTTAAGTCATGCAACTCAAACCTTTTCTAAAGACGAGGCTTATCATTTGTTTTTTGGTAGATCTAATAACAAAAATGAAGATGATACGATTCGTTATATGAAAATGCATGGAAGAAAAATATATGAATTTGCCTTAACAAATGTACCTAATGCAATGAAAATTGCTTTAGATAAGTCAGATGTATCGATAGATGAAGTTAAAAAGATTTTTATCCACCAGGCCAATGAAAAAATGGATGAAGCTATAATTAATCGTTTTTTTAGACTTTATAAAAAACAAGTACCCGAGGGTGTTATGCCTATGAGTATTCATGAACTAGGTAATAGTTCCGTAGCAACTGTCCCAACGTTATTGGATTTAGTTTTAAAAGGAAATATTGATAATCAAGAAGTAAATAAAGGCGATGTCATAATTTTAGCTTCGGTAGGTGCAGGAATGAATGTAAATGCAGTTGTTTATAGATATTAAAATTAATTATCTGTGATTTATTTAACATTATTTTAAAATTCGTAGAAAAAATAATTTTTTTCAGTATTAAAATTTAAACTGAAATAGTATTTTTGTGCATGCAACAAAACAATGTACTTATATTAGATTTCGGATCGCAATACACACAACTAATAGCGAGACGTGTAAGAGAATTAAATATTTACTGCGAAATTCATCCTTTTAACAAACCTCCTAAAGACTTATCAAATTTTAAAGCTGTTGTATTATCTGGTAGCCCAAACTCTGTTCGCTCAAAAGATGTTTTACATCCAGAATTAAAAGAGATTAGAGGAAAAAAACCATTACTAGCAGTTTGTTATGGTGCACAATATTTAGCACATTTTTCTGGCGGTAAGGTTGCGCCATCAGATACAAGAGAATACGGTAGAGCTAATTTATCATTCGTTAAGACTAACGAAACTTTTTTAGAGGATATTTCTATTGGAAGTCAAGTTTGGATGAGTCATTCAGACACTATTAAACAATTGCCAACTAATGGAGTTCTGCTAGCGAGTACAAAAGATGTCAAAAATGCTGCCTATAAAATTCAAGGTGAAGATACTTTTGGAATTCAATTTCATCCAGAGGTATACCATTCCAAAGATGGAAAAAAAATATTAGAAAATTTTTTAGTAAAAATAGCGCAAGTTTCGCAAACATGGACTCCAGACTCTTTTGTCGATAGTACCGTGAAATCTATTCAAGATAAAGTTGGAAATGACAAAGTTGTCTTAGGACTTTCTGGCGGGGTAGATTCAACAGTAGCAGCTGTATTATTACATAAAGCTATTGGGGAAAATCTTTATTGCATTTTTGTAAATAATGGTCTTTTACGTAAAAACGAATTCGATAGTGTACTTAAACAATACGAAGGAATGGGTTTAAACGTTAAAGGTGTCAATGCATCAAAACGATTTATGTTAGCCTTGGCGGGGTTATCTGACCCTGAAAAGAAAAGAAAAGCAATTGGAAACGCTTTTATAGAGGTTTTTGATGATCAAGCTAATAAAATTCAAGATGTAAAATGGTTGGCACAAGGAACTATTTATCCAGATGTAATTGAGTCAGTTTCAGCAACTGGAGGGCCTTCTGCAACTATAAAAAGTCATCATAATGTGGGTGGATTACCAGATTTTATGAAATTAAAAATTGTAGAGCCTTTGCGAATGATTTTTAAAGATGAAGTAAGAAGAGTAGGAGCTTCTATGGGTATAGATAAAGAGCTACTAGGACGTCATCCTTTTCCAGGTCCTGGTTTAGCAATTAGAATTTTGGGAGATATTACACCAGAAAAAGTTCGTATTTTACAAGAAGTTGATGCTATCTTTATTAATGGATTGAAAGAAGATGGCTTATATGATAAAGTTTGGCAAGCGGGTGCGATACTTTTACCGGTAAATTCTGTAGGGGTAATGGGTGATGAAAGAACCTACGAAAAAGTTGTAGCATTAAGAGCTGTTGAGAGTACAGACGGTATGACTGCAGATTGGGTAAATTTACCGTATGAATTTTTGCAAAAAACATCTAATAATATTATAAATAAGGTGAAAGGTGTTAATAGAGTAGTATATGATATCAGCTCTAAACCACCAGCAACCATTGAATGGGAATAAAAAATAATATTTAGAATGAGAAAGATTAAACTGTTTTTGCTTTTTGGCTTATTTACATTTGCCATTTCATGTGGTCAACAAAAAAAGTATATTGAATATAAAGTAGAGAAGGGGGAAACAATGAGAACCATTGCTAAAAAATTAGATCTTAAAACTAGATATTTATTACGATTAAACCCTAATATCGGTAGAAGACCAACTGCTAATACTTCAATAATTGTCCCTAATAATAAACAATTAAGACAACTATTATCTGCTAGGAAAACAGAGAAAACTGAAGATTCAGTTGTGAATCAACAAGTAGTTATTAAAGACACCATTTCTTCTGAACTTACTGTTATAAATAAAGAGTTTTTAATTCATGAGGTAAAAAAAGGAGATACTTTTTATAATTTAACTCGTTTTTATAATGTTTCACAAGAAGATTTAATTTTTTTAAACCCAGAACTCTCAGAAGGATTAAAATTATCCCAAGAAATTAAAATTAAAATTATCAAAATCAATGATATTGAGGATTTAATTTATAATGACGAAATTCAGGAGGGAATATCTTTAAAAGTTGCTTTATTACTTCCTTTTATAGCTTCTGATTATGATACTGTTTCAGCAGATGATATATTTGATAAGAGTAGATTAGCGAACTATGTTTCAGATTTTTATTTAGGAGTAGAGTTAGCAATAGATTCTTTAAAATCTCAAGGTGTAAGTATTGAATTAAATACTTATGATACTGGTAGAAATAGTTCTAAAGTTAGAACTATTCTAGATGAAAATGATTTAAATATAAATGATGTAATTATTGGGCCTTTGTATTTTGAAGAAGTAGAGATAGTAGCTAACAAAATTGAAAGACCTGTTGTTTTTCCGGTATTTTCTAAAAACCAATCGAATCTTAAATCCTCAAAAATCATTAAAACTTCTCCTAATAAAGGAGTTTTTAGTGATGCCTTAGCACACCATATAAAAAAAGTTTATTCAAAAGGTTCTATTACAATAGTTACTGATGGAAGTGACGAATCAAACTTTCATGCATTAAAAATGAGTAAAATACTAAGTGAGATAGACTCTTTAGAGCAAATAAACGTTTTAAAAGCTGTAGACGGCTATATAGAAAAAGAACGGTTTTTAGAGCTTTTTAAACAACTAACAAATAATTGGGTAGTACTTGCAGCTACAGATAATGTAGTTGTGTCAGACGCATTAAATAGCCTTATAAGTTTGCCAGATTCTATTTCAGCTAAAGTGTTCTCTATAGATAAAGGAAGAGCATTTGATAAAATTGATAATAATAAATTATCTAAATTAGGATTTACCTATGTCAGTGATCGTTATATTGATGAGAGCTCTATGTTTACAAAGATTTTTAATCAACAGTATATTGCTAATAATTTCACGTATCCTACGTTTTATGCAACTAAAGGTTTTGATATTACTTACGACATTTTAATGCGTTTGGCTTCTGGAAATGATTTAAAGGATACCTTTAAAAATGGATCATCATATAGGGTTGAAAGTAAATTCAATTACAGTAAAAAACTTTTTGAGATAACAGAAAATAAAGGATTATTTATTATTCAATACAATAATGATTTAACTCTAACGAGAATCAAGTAGTCAAGTTTTTTTAAATAATATTTATATTTTTTTCATTTGTTGTTTCATCATAGTCATTTGTTCTTTTAGCATACCGTGCTTGTCTAATTTCTTAGCTTCTGCCATTAGCATTGTAGCTTCACGTTTTCGCCTTTTAGTCATAGCAATTCCTGCTAATTGTAATTTAGCCATAGCTAAATCATGATTCATAGCTAGCCCTAACTTAACTGCTTTACGTAAATATTTTTCTGCTTGTGACATGTTTGTTTGTGACAACATGATACCATGTAGATAATTATAATAACCTTCTTGCTTAGTAGTCAATGCAGCGGAGGGATTTTTAATGTAACTCAACCATTTTTGAGCTCCTGGAAAATTTTGCTTACGTAATTGTAAGAATGATAAAAGAATAAATTCATTTTTAAAATATAATAAAATGAAAAGACCTGCTAGAAAAAGAATAGATATCCCATTCATTATATTAACTAGACTAAATTGATATATAGCCCAAAGGGTAATTAAAGACGCTAAGACTAACTTTATATTTTTATTGAACATATTTGTTATTTACAATTATTAGCAAAAATACATTTTTTAATGAAAAAATGAAGACTTACTTTTTATAATATTTTTTGTATTTATAAGATGCCAAGGCTAATAAAACTAATAAAAATCCGATATAGATATATCCTTCTTTTGGAGTTACTTGTCTGTCTCCACTAGCATATGAATGCAACCCAGACAAGTAAAAATTAACTCCAAAATAAGTCATCATTATTGTTAAAATTACGAATGCAGAAGCAAAATTAAAAGATAGTCGACTTCTTAAACCCGGTATTAGCCTCATATGTAAAACAAATGCATATAGCATAATAGAAATTAAAGCCCAAGTTTCTTTTGGATCCCAACCCCAATAACGCCCCCAGCTTTCATTTGCCCACATACCTCCCAAAAAGTTACCAATAGTTAACATAACCAAACCAACTGTCATGGACATTTCATTAATAATAGTAAGTTCTTTAATATTAATATCCATCTTTTTTTTATTCTTTTTTGTTGTGAAAACAATTAAAAAGAGAGAGAGAAGTCCTAAAATCATTGATAAAAATAATGGTCCATAACTAGCAACAATTATAGAAACATGGACAAGAAGCCACCAAGAATTCAATACAGGCATTAAATTAGCTATTTCAGGATCTAACCAATTTAGATGTGCAGATGCCAATGTGATAGCTGTTAAAAAAGTAGCAGCGGTTAATGTTAGAGAAGATTTTCTTCCAATCGTTAGACCAAACAGCATAATTGACCAAGCAACATAAATGATAGACTCGTATGCATTACTCCATGGAGCATTTCCACTGATATACCAACGAGAGATTAATCCTAAAGTGTGCAGAATAAATAGAACTCCTGCTAAAACAACTAAAACCTTAACCAAGGTATTAATCCACTTTTTTTCATAAAATATTTGAGTGATAACAAATACAATTAAAAGTAAACTCAGATATCCATAATATTTAGATAAAGATAAAAAAGGTTGATATTTATTATATAAAATCTCTAGCTCTATTTTTCTTTCTGAGGGATATACATCAATACCGTATTTTTTTTGAAATGTCTTTATTCCGTTTAAGATTTTATCAGCTTGGGTATAATCTTTTGTTTTTTTTGCATCTTGTAAAAACTGAATATAAACAGGTAAAGATTGACGAACAAATACAGAGTCTGTTGCTTTAAAATTTACTCTAGATGTTTCTGGTTGAGAAACCCATTTATTTTCATCATCATTTGGGATTGGATATATTTTTATCACATTTCCAGTTAATGCCGAAGAGAAAAGCCATAACCTTCTTCCTATTTTAATTACATCTTTTTCAAATTTATTTTGTACATTTTTCTTTTGAGCCTCCCCGATATAAGTATCTATTTTAGAATTTCCTTTAGCATCATAGAAATCTGATAATCTAGCATACTCTATGCCTTTAGGAACACCAAGAATCTCTCTAATTTGATTGTTTCCTCTTTCTAAATAAACAAATGGTACTTCAAACCATAGGCGAGGATTCTCTATTATTGATAATAAAACCTGACTTGGTTTCATCCCTTTAAAATTATTAGTATAGCTAACCTTTCTAACTAGCTCAGAGGCAAAAGTATGAGCTGGTTTCATTCTACCACCTGCGTCTTGAATAATTAGTTTATTAAAAGCTTCAGCGTGTCTTTCATCAACTAAATTTGATTTTAATATTGAATCAATTTGTTGATTAGAAATTGCTATTTTTTGGTGACTAGTTATCTGAGAAAAAGAACTATTTACAAATAATAAAAAAGCAATAATTGGTATTGCTGATTTCTTCTTTTGAATTTTACTTAAAGACTTTTTTAAATCATCAAAGCGCGTATTTTTTGCAAAAAATATACAAATCATTCCAAAATATAACATTGAATATCCCAAGTAAGTAATGAAAGTACCCCAGAAATCATGATTAACAGAAAGTCTAGTTTGCTCAACGTCACCAGATAAGTCATAACTAGCTTGAAAAAATTTATATCCTTTATAATCTAAAATATTATTCATAAAAATACGATAGTCAAAAGTTTCATTTGGGTCAATTATAGTTACTTCACTAGCGTATGAAGCAGCATTTTCTGATCCTGGATATTTTTCTAATTGAAAATCATTTAATTTAACTTCAAACGGAATTTCTAAAAATTTCGAACCATATAGCATTCTGAAATTTAGATTATCTACTGTAATTTCTTTAGCTCCTTGATTATTGTATTGTCCTCCAGTTAATTCGACTCTTTCCGTTATTTTATTTGTAGTAACGTCAAAAATAACAACATCCTGTTTTTTATCATCTTTTGGACCCCTTACCATTTTTAGTATCCCTTTTTCTGCTGGCCTTGGGATAACAAATTGAAGACCGCCAATATTATGTAAAGTTAAATATTGAAAGTTTTGAATAGAGTCTTTTACAACACTCCCTCTTTTTTGATCACCCATTCTAAACCAGTCTCCATCCTCTTTAGCTAGCATCTTTAGGCTCCCATTTTCTTTATAGAAATTTACAGTTGCATCGTTGTTTGGAGCATTGAAACCAACTAATATTCCATGAATATTTTGTATGGTACCGTTTTTAATATAATGTTCGTGTCGAGAGCCTTCAGATGATTCTACGAAGAAAAGATGCTCTTCTCCATTTTGATCCAAAATTAATTTTTTCTCTGCCCAAGGAATATAATCTACTAGATTAAAAGTTACCTTTTGTTGTTGATCTCTTATTTTTCCAAAATAAGTATCAAATTTAAAATTATTTTGTCCCCATGCAGATAGTAAGATTTTCTTATGAATTTTTGGAGCTTGATCTTTATTGTCATCGATTACAACGTTTAAATAGGTAGTTTCAGATAAGAATGAACTGGTTGTTTCTCCTTCATCAATTGGCATTACCCCCTCATAACCGATATATCTTGTGACTCCAGCACCAATAATGATGAATAACCAAGCTAAATGGAATAATAAAACTGGCCATTTTTCTTTTCTCAATAAACGATATCTAAATATATTTCCGAAGAAATTAATTACAAAAAAAACCATAATTAGTTCAAACCACCAAGCATTATAAATTAGGGCTTTAGATGTTTGTGTACCAAAGTCATTTTCTATAAAAGTACCTACTGCCATTGCTGTTGCAAAAAGAACAAATAAAATTGCCATTAAGCGTGTAGAATATAAAAAACCGAATATTTTTTTCATCTGAAATGATCTTTTCTTTAGTTACGCAAATATAGGTATAAGACGAATAAAATAGAATTACTTTTCTCGTTTTTTAATATTTAGAAATGTTAAAAATAAGAATGATTTTTTAACATTTTATCTTTCTATAAAATCTTGATATGCTTCTTGTGTTATAGCCTTTCCTAGAGAATCTAAAGTTCTAAACGAAACACCACTTTCAAGTATCGATTTATTACCTACAAAATCATAAACATATACACCATTCTTGTCTAAAGTTCCAAAACCGTTATTAAAAATATAGTGTGCATATTGATTACTATTATCATTAAAAATACTTTTACTCCATTTAAAATCGGAATTATTAATATTTAATAAATTTAAAAGAGAATAAGAAAAATCAACTTGTGAAGAAATCGTATTTACTTTAAAATTCTTATTTACTGCTCCCCCTAACCATAGCATAGGTATTTTAAACTTTTCAGGAGAATTAAAGGCTCCTTTATGTTCTGGTGATCTATGACCGTGGTCTGCCATAATTACAATTAAAGTATTTTTCCACCAGTTCTGTTTTTTTGCATTTTCTATAAATTTTCCAATAGTTTTATCTGTATACGCATGTGAACTTCTAAACTTATTTTCTTCGGTATCTTTCCCAAATTTATAATCACCTGGAAATTCAAAAGGCTCGTGACTAGTTAATGTTAAAGCAATTTTAAAAAAAGGTTCTTCAATTTTTAAATTTAAATCATTAGTAAATCGATTCATAAAAACGTGATCATGCGCTCCCCATTTTGAATTCCAATCTTTCTTATCGAATGAATTTCCATCAACAAAATTAGTGACACCGGCATTTCTTAAATAGGTATTCATATTTCCAAAATTCAAGTCTCCACCGTAATAAAAAGAAGTCTTATAACCAGCTTTAATCATACTTTTGGTTAACATTGGTAATGACCTGTTTTTACTAGGTATTTTTATGATACTTTTATTAGTTTGAGGGTAGTATCCACTTAGAATAGCAATTAAACCTTTGTCTGTTCTATCTCCATTTGCGTAGAAATTTGTAAATAAAATACCTTCATTTGATAAACGATTTAAGTTTTCAGTTACATTAGCTTCCCCACCCAAAGAGCCTACTAACTTAGCAGTTAAACTTTCCCAAATAATTAATATTACATTAGGTTTACTAGTATTTAAAATTGAATCATTTGTAGTATGTAAAAGGTTTTCTTTTCTTGATTTGATAATATTATTAGCTAATGCATTTTGAAATTTTTTATATGGATTTTTATCAGAAACTTCACTTGAAATCGAGTGTGTGAAATTCCACATAAAATTAACTGCAGCATGATTACCAAACATGTTTTTAGAAAAATAAACATTACTTTGATTAATAGGTATAACTTGGAGTCCACCCCTTATAGGTATAATAATAGATGATATTACAATCAATATAGATAGAGCTATTAAAAACCCTCCTTTTTTGATTTTTTTAATTTGTTTGTTTATCATTTTATTAAATAATAAAATAAAACTTAGAGATGAAATAATCCAAAATAATGCTCCAGTTATAATTTGAAAAGTAGAGGCAGTTGCCCACATAATCTCTGGAGTATTGAGGTAATTCAGTAATGTAGAGTCTATTCTTGTCCCCCAAGATTGATAAAGAGAGGTATCTATAACCATCAAAAAACTAATTATAATTACAAACGAGTAAGTACTAGTTTTTATTAATATCGAAGTCACTTTATTTGGAATAAAGAGGGATAATAATATTAATAGAAAAGGAATTATAGAAATATATCCAACGAAAGATGCATCTAATCTAAAGCCATAAATAAATGTTTTCAAAGTCTCATAAAATCCTAGCTGATAACTTTGTTTATAATAGAATATTAAGAAAAATAATCGTGCAAGGAAAAAATAAGTAACCCACAAGAAATAATAATTTAAGAAAAATTGAAGCCTATTTTTAAAAGCTGTAATATTTAGCATATTTATTCTGTTACTTTTAATCTAGCATTTACATTAATATCTTCCTGCGAGAAATCCTTAATTAAATACTTTAAATAGCCTGTTATTGCAATCATTGCAGCATTATCTGTTGTATATTCGAATTTCGGAATATATGTTGTCCATCCAAAATGCTTATTAGCAGTTTCTAATCTTTCTCTAATTCCTGAGTTAGCGGAAACACCTCCAGCTATAGCAATATGTTTTATATTCGTCTCTTTGACTGCATTTTTAATTTTATCCATTAAAATCTCAACAATTGTGTGCTGTATAGATGCACACAAGTCATTTAAATTCTCTTTAATAAAGTTAGGATTTATTTTTTGTTGTTTTTGGATAAAGTAAAGTATACCTGTTTTTAAGCCGCTAAAACTAAAATCTAAATCACCAACTTTAGGTTTGGTGAAAGAATATGCTTTTGGATTTCCAAAACGTGCGTGTTTATCGATTAAAGGTCCTCCAGGATAGGTTAGACCTAATATTTTAGCAGATTTATCAAAAGCTTCACCGACAGCATCATCTATCGTTTCTCCTAAAACTTCCATTTTAAAATGATCAGTAATTTTTACAATTTGAGTATGTCCACCACTAATTGTTAAACAAATAAAAGGAAATGGTGGAGGGATATTTCCATCTTCAATAATAAAATGTGATAAAATATGAGCTTGCATGTGATTCACGTCAATTAAAGGAATATTTAAGCCAATAGCCAAAGATTTAGCAAAAGAGGTACCCACTAATAGTGAACCCATTAAACCAGGACCTCGCGTGAAGGCAATTGCAGATAAATCTTCTTTTTCTATATTAGCTTTGTCTAAAGCTTGTTGAATAACAGGTACAATATTTTGCTGATGAGCTCTAGAAGCTAATTCTGGAACGACACCCCCATATTTTGAATGTACCTCTTGATTAGCTATAATATTACTTAATATCTTTCCATCACATATTACAGCTGCACAAGTGTCATCACAAGAAGACTCTATACCTAGTATATAAATTTTTTTCATTAAAGATTACTTTCTAAAAACAAAATTAACTATAATTTTTTATCAAGTACCAGTTTTTTTAAGAATAGAAATTTAATTGTTTGTTAAATTTGACCGTTCTTTGTCTAGGTTGGCAATATTTTTGATATAGTTTTAAATATTACCCACAATTTAATAAAATTACCTATCAAAAAATATAGAAAAATACTATTAAAATTGACAAAGTACTTTGTGCTTTTTCTTCTGTTGGTAATAATTTTATTATCAACTTCTTTTGTGCAAACAAAATTAGCAAAATTTGCTACAAAAACGATTAATCAAGATTTTGGTACTGATTTAATTATAAAAAAAGTTGATCTATCTTTTTTAGGAAGTATAGAGCTAAAAGGTATTGAAATTCGTGATCATCACAATGACACATTAATTTTTATTAATAAGCTATCCACATCACTTTTAAATGCTAAAAGGATCATTAACGGAGAAGTGAAATTAAACAGTGTTTCTATAGAAGAATCTTATTTATATATGAAAACATATGTAAATGAAAAAAATAATAATTTATCAGTTTTCATAGATAGGTTTAACACAAAACAAATAGATTCTACACAAAATATTTTCACCCTTCAGACCTCTAATATTTACATTAGCAACTTAAATTATAAGTTAGTTAATCAAAATGATAGAAAAGTTATAAAATATAAAGCTATAGGTATAGGAGGAAATCTTCAAAAATTTTCGATAATAGGTCCAAATGTAACAACAAAAATTAGAGGTCTTCATTTTAGAGAAGCTAATGGCTTAAATATAACAAACCTTACGACTGACTTTTCCTATTCATTAGATTCAATGAGTTTTAAGGAAATAATGATAGAAACTCGAAGTTCTAAAATAGATGGTGATATTTTATTTACTTACAATAAAGAAGATTTAAAAGATTTTAATAATAAAGTAAAAATTCAAGCTGATTTTAAAAAAAGTGTTTTTTCGATACGTGATTTTAAAAAATTATACAGAGAATTAGAGGGAGACGATATTTTGAGTTTTTCCGGAAAAGCAATTGGAACGCTTAATAATTTAGATATATTAAATTTAAAATTAAATTCTAAAAGAGGTCTAGATATTTATGGTAAACTTTCTTTTGAAAACCTATTAAATACTAATAAAGGTTTCGAGTTTAATGGTAATATTGATAAACTTTCTTTCAAATATTCTGACATTAAATTATTGTTGCCGAATGTTTTAGGAAAAAAATTGCCCTCAGAGTTATCTCGTTTAGGAAGAGTTACATCAAGTGGATTAATTAGAGTATCTCCAAAAGAAATAGAGGCTTCAACAAGTATCAATTCTGAGATAGGGAATATTGATTCTAATATTAGAATTTCCAATATCGGTAAACTTGATAATGCAATGTATAGTGGTAGTATTAATCTTAAAAAATTTGATATTGGAATTTTTTTAAGTGATTCTCTTTTTAATAAAATATCTCTAAAAGGTCAAGTTAAAGGTACTGGATTTAAGTTAGATAATATAAATACTTCATTTATTGGAGAAGTTTCAGAATTAGATTTTAAAAATTATAAATACACCAATATTAAAGCTAACGGTCAATTTCAAAACAATAAGTTTGACGGTGATCTATTAATTGATGATGATAATTTTAAAATGACTTTTAATGGATTGGCAGATTTATCTAAAGAGATTAGAGAATTTGATTTTGATGCAAATATTACTCATTTAAACCTTAAAAAAACGAATCTATTCACCAGAGACTCCATCGCGCTTTTAAAAGGAAGGATTAGTTTAGATATACAAGGAAATACTTTAGAGAATATCATTGGGAATGGAGTTTTTAACGATGTCTTCTATACAAATACAGCTAAAGAATTTACTTTTAAAGAATTTAGTATTTCTTCTATAGTAAAGGAAAATATAAAACGTATTGAGCTAATTTCAAAAGATATAGCAAATGGCTATATGTTGGGTAAATTTACTTTTTCAGAGTTACTGCCCGTTACTCAAAATATTTTAGGGAGTGTTTTTACAAACTACAAATCCTATAAAGTAAATGATGATCAGTTTTTAGATTTTAATTTCACTATTTATAATCAGATAATAAATGTTTTTTTTCCAGAAATATTTATAGACGATAAAACAAAAATTAAAGGAAAGGTCGTGTCTAATGAAAATCAATTAAAATTGAATATTTCATCTCCACGTATCGAAGTTTTTGGAAATGAAATTAAAGATGTTAAGCTTTCTGCAGATCATCGAAATCAACTTTTTAATACAAGTTTAACTGCTTCAGAATTAAATACTAAATTTTATAATATTTCTAAATTAAATATTTTAAATAGAACAGATAATGATACATTATATTTCAAATCTGTTTTTGAAGGGGGTAAATTTAATAATGAAGAATTCAATTTAGATTTTAATTACACTATTAATTCTAAAGGTAAATCTGTTGTAGCTTTTCAAGAATCATCTTTTAATTTTAAAGAAAATATTTGGAAAATTAAACCGGATAAGACTAATTCTGACCAAATCACATTTGATTTAAATACAAATGAATTCGATTTTAGTCAGTTTAAAGTTATCTCGAATAAACAAGAAATTGAATTTTCTGGTTATCTAAAAGGTGATGATGAGAAGAAACTATTAGCTAATTTCAAAAAAGTAAAACTACAGAGTTTCCTGCCTGAGATAGATAGTTTAGCTTTAAAAGGATTATTGTCAGGTAAATTAAATTTTCTTCAAAAAGAGGGAATTTATAATCCATCAGGAAGTGTTTTGATAAAAGATTTTGAAATTAATGATTTTAAACAAGGAGATTTAATCTTAAATATTATTGGGGATAACTCTTATGAGAAGTATAATTTAGATTTATCATTAAATAGTAAAAATGTCAAAAATATTGATGCAAAAGGTTCTTTAGATTTTACGACAAAAAAACCTTTAATAGATTTAAAAGTTAACCTAGAGGAATTTAAGTTAGATGCTTTTAGTCCTCTAGGAAAAAATGTTTTATCCTCAATTAGAGGATCAGCCTCTGGAGATATTAGCCTAAAAGGATTCTTAGGAAACCCTACTATGCTTGGAACCTTAAACTTAAATAATGCTGGATTAACATTTCCTTACCTGAATATAGATTATAATTTTGTGGGAGAATCGATTATTACTTTAGATGAACAATCATTCATTTTACAAAATATTAATTTATTAGATACAGAATACGGATCTAAAGGTAAACTAGAAGGAGAAATAGTTCACCAAAATTTCAATCAATGGTTTTTAAATATTCAAATTGATACTGATAATCTACTAGTCCTAAACACCAAAAACACTGACGATGCATTGTATTATGGTTCCGGTTTTTTAAAAGGTACTGCTAGTATAACAGGTTTAACAGATCAATTAACTATCGATATAAATGGTAGTACACAACCTGGAACTGCTTTTGTTGTTCCATTAAAAGACATAAAAACAGTAAATAACTATAAATTAATTCATTTTAAATCAGACTTATTAAAAGCCACAGAAAAACAACGAGAACTAGCAAAGAATGCTCTAAAAGGTCTTTCATTAAATATAAATTTAGACGTTACAAAAGATGCTAGAATGCAAGTTGTTATTGATGAAATCTATGGTAGTCAGTTGACAGGTTTAGGTTCAGGTACTTTAGATATCCAAATTAATCCTGGTGGAAAATTTAATATTTTTGGCGATTATACGATTGATAGTGGTGTATATGATTTTAAATATGGAGGTATTGTGAATAGGCCCTTTTTAATACAAAAAGGAGGAACTGTTTCCTGGAACGGAGATCCATACGAAGCTAATTTAAATTTAGCTGCAATTTATAAAGCAAGAGCAAATCCATCAGTACTATTACAAAACTTTAATTCAAGTAGAAATATTGAAGTTGATTTAGTAACCAAAATTACCGGTGGACTATTTAATTCTCTTCAGGAACTTGATATAGAATTACCAAATGTTGATCCTTCTATTGCAACAGAATTAGAATTCATTTTAAATGATAATAATGTAAATGAAAAGACTACTCAGTTCATATCATTACTAACTTTTGGTAGTTTTGTTAATCCAGATAAGATAAATTTTGACAGTACCTCAGCTATAACAAGTACGGCTTCTAATGCAATCACTGCAGCTTTTTCTAGCTTAATAAATAGTTCTGATAGTAAGTTTAAATTTGGTGTAGACTATGTTCAAGGTATAGATAATAGCGATACAGATAAGCTAAATATAGATAACCAAGTTGATGTGTCTGTGAGTACTAATGTTAGCGATAGAATAATCATTAATGGAAAAGTAGGAGTGCCAGTAGGAGCAAAGACACAGTCCAGTGTTATTGGTCAAGTAAAGGTTGAAGTCTTATTAAATAAAGCTGGTACTTTCAGAGGGGTAATTTTTAATAGACAGAACGAAATACAATATTCTACTGAAGAAGAAGGTTACACACAAGGAGTAGGTCTTTCCTATCAGGTAAATTTTAACACATTTTCTGATTTCTTAAGGAAGGCAGGTATTAAAAAAAATAAAATCAGAAATTAAGTTATTTTCTTCCATGTTTTTATTAAAATAAAAACACATATTAAGGAAAGTAGAGATAGAGAAATAGCTAAAATAGTCTCACCATAGATCCAGTTTCCAGTAGCAAATAGAAAACTATAAACACCAATTACACTTGTAAAAAAGGCTACTATTTTTATTCCAACATTTTTAAATTTATCTTCCCCATCAAAAACTAATTTTTCAAAACTATCAATTTTTTCTTTTGTAGACGGCTTAGTAAATAGTGTTACTAAAACCCATCCAAAAGTAGTTATTAAAACTCCACTTATTAATTGCCAATGTCCTGCAATTTCAATCCAAGGGTTTTCTAGTTTTCCATTTATAAAAAATAAGATAGCTACAATAAAAGAGATAGCCATTGCAGCAATTTCACTGTACGGATTAATTCTGTGCCAAAACCATCTTAAAATAAATAATAAACCAGTTCCAGCACCTATTTGAAGTAATAAATCAAAAACATCCTTTGCGGATTGAAGATAAAAAGAAAAAGAAGCTGCACAAGCCATTAAAAATACTGTTGTTAATTTGCCAACGATTACTTTTTGTTTCTCTGATGCATTTTTATTTATAAATCGACCATAAAAGTCGTTAACAACATAAGAACTTCCCCAGTTAAGTTGAGTAGATATCGTACTCATAAAAGCAGCTATTAATGAGGTTAAAACAACACCTATTAGACCAGCTGGCAGGTATGTCATCATAGCAGCATAAGCAACGTCATGTCCCTGCATATCTATTGGCAAATTTGGGAAAGCAGCATTTACATCTGTTAAAGTTGGGAAAATAACTAATGACGCTAGTCCAACTAAAATCCATGGCCAAGGGCGTAAACCATAATGTGCAAAATTAAAAAATAAAGTAGCCCAAGTTGCATTTTTTTCATCTTTCGCTGCTAACATTCTTTGTGCAATATATCCACCTCCTCCTGGTTCAGCGCCAGGATACCATGTACTCCACCATTGAACTGCTAAAGGAATAATAAATAATGTTACTAATGCTTCCGTATTAGAAAAATCAGGTAGCATGTTTAATTTATTAGCAACATTTTCATGAGATAGTAAATTAGATAACCCTCCAATTTCTGGTAAATCTAAAATATAAATAGTAGCCCAAACAGACCCAATCATTGCAATTATAAATTGTACAAAATCAGTAATTAAAACACCTTTCAGTCCACCTAAAGATGAATATATTACTATTATTATTGAAGAGTATACTAACATTTCTCCCTGATCTATGCCTAGTAAAATATTAGCAATTTTCGCACCAGCTAGACAAACACCTGCCATAGTTACTACATTAAAAATTACACCTAAGTAAATAGCTCTGAAACCTCTAAGAAATCCTGCCATTTTACCGGAATATCTAATTTCATAGAACTCTAAGTCAGTTGTAATTCCTGATTTTCGCCATAATTTTGCGTAAAAAATAACAGTTAACATTCCTGTTAATAAAAATGCCCACCAAACCCAATTACCAGAAACACCATCTTTTCTTACTAATTCTGTAACTAAGCCAGGAGTATCTGCTGCAAATGTTGTGGCAACCATAGAAACTCCTAATAACCACCAAGGCATATTCCTGCCCGAAAGAAAATATTCAGATGTATTCTTTCCAGACTTTTTAGAAACCCAAATCCCAATAAAAAGTGATAAAATAAAAAAGCCAATAATTATACTGTAATCAAGATTAGATAGATTCATCTATATTTTTTTGTAAACACGAAAATAGTAAATACTTTTTAATAATTAACATCTGTAAAAAAATAAAAAGAGTGTGATAATTAGTTGATAATAGTAGGGAAATCGCAAACGATTTCGTTATTTTATTACTTAAAAATCCTTTAAATTTAGTATTTTTACATTAATAATTATGGATAAAATAAAAAAAATAGGAGTATTAACTTCAGGAGGTGACTCTCCAGGAATGAACGCAGCTATCAGAGCGGTTGTTCGAACTTGTGCTTATCATGAAGTTGAATGTGCAGGGATTTATCGTGGTTTCGAAGGGATGATAGAAGGAGATTTTGTGAACTTGAATGCACGAAGTGTAAAAGGAATAATAAATAAAGGAGGTACTTTTCTGAAATCTGCAAGGTCAAAAGAATTTATGACTAAACAAGGTAGAAAAAAAGCATTTCAATCTTTAAAAAAAGCGAATATTGATGCATTAGTCACCATTGGGGGTGATGGAACTTTTACCGGTTCAATGATTTTCAGTAATGAATTCAACTTTCCAGTAATTGGAATTCCCGGAACTATTGATAATGATATTTTCGGAACATCTCATACATTAGGCTATGATACTGCTTTAAACACAATAGTAGATGTTATTGATAAAATTAGAGATACAGCTAGCTCGCACAATAGATTGTTTTTTGTTGAAGTTATGGGAAGAGATGTTGGTCATATAGCTTTAAATGTTGGAGTAGGTGCAGGTGCAGAAGAGATCTTAATTCCAGAAGAAAACTTAGGATTAGATAGATTGTTAGATTCATTAATACGAAGTAAAGAATCTGGGAAATCTTCTAGTATTGTAGTTGTTGCAGAAGGTGATAAAATAGGTAAAAATGTATTTGAATTAAAAGATTATGTTGAAGAGCATCTGCCAGAATATGAGGTTAGAGTTTCCGTATTAGGGCATATGCAAAGAGGTGGGTCACCATCTTGTTTTGATAGAGTTTTAGCCAGTAGAATGGGAGTTAAAGCAATAGAGAGTTTGTTAGAAGGAGACTCCAATTTTATGGTAGGTCTACTAAATGATAAAATACAACTAACTCCTTTAGAAAAAGCTATTAAAGGACAATCAAAAATAAATAAAGAATTAATCCGTGTGTCTGATATAATGACCACATAATAAATAGAAGTAAAAAAATGATTAAAATAGGAATTAACGGATTTGGAAGAATTGGAAGATTAGCTTTTCGTTCAGCTATTTCAAGAGAAAATGTACAAATCGTAGCTATCAATGATTTACTAGAAGTAGATTATTTAGCATACATGCTTAAATATGATTCAGTTCACGGTCGATTCGATGGAACTGTAGAAGTGAAAGACGGTAAGTTAGTAGTAAATGGAAATGAAATTAGAATAACTGCAGAAAGAGATCCTTTGAATTTAAAGTGGAATGAAGTAGGTGCAGAATATATTATTGAGTCTACTGGTTTTTTTTTAACTGAAGAATCAGCTGGAAAACACATAGAAGCAGGAGCAAAAAAAGTTGTTTTATCTGCGCCATCTAAAGATCATACACCAATGTTTGTAATGGGTGTGAACAATTCAGAATTAAAGGCAGACCAAAATATTTTTTCTAATGCATCTTGCACGACAAACTGTTTAGCTCCTATTACCAAAGTTTTAAATGATAATTTTGGAATAGTAGAAGGTTTAATGACAACAGTTCATGCCGCAACTGCAACTCAAAAAACAGTTGATGGTCCTTCTATGAAAGACTGGAGAGGTGGTCGATCTGCAATTCATAATATCATTCCTTCGTCTACAGGTGCAGCAAAAGCAGTAGGAAAAGTAATTCCGGAAATGAATGGTAAATTGACCGGTATGGCATTTAGAGTTCCGACGATGGATGTTTCTGTTGTAGATTTAACTGTAAAGTTAGAAAAACCAGCTACATATAAAGAGATTTGTGTTGCTATGAAAGCTGCTTCTGAAAGTGGACCAATGAAAGGAGTTTTAGGCTATACTGAAGACCTAGTTGTTTCTCAAGATTTTATAGGAGATACTCGTACTTCAATTTTTGACGCAAACGCAGGTATAGCTTTAAATGATAATTTCGTAAAAGTTGTTTCTTGGTATGATAACGAAATGGGTTATTCTACTAAGATTGTAGATTTAATCGAATATTCTGCAACTTTATAGGAGTATATAATATTTTCAATAAATAAGCCTGATAGATTAATCTATCAGGCTTATTTATTGAAAATTAAATCAAAACTCTTATTTCGTAGCGATCATACTAATTTCAACATTTACAAACTTAGGCAAATTAGAGACTTCTACGGTTTCTCTTGCAGGAGCAGTCTCTTCTTTAAAATAGGTTCCATAAACAGCATTTATTTCTTTAAAATCATGCATATCAGAGACAAAAATAGAAGTTTTTATAACGTTATCAAAGGTCATTTTTGCAGCAGCTAAAACTTCTTTCATATTCTCCATTACCTGAGTAGTCTCAGCTTTTATATTTTCTAATACTAACTCTCCTGTAAGTGGGTTTATAGCAATTTGTCCCGAGGTGTATAGTGTATTTCCACTTAATACAGCTTGACTATATGGTCCAATAGGAGAAGGTGCTTTAGAGGTTATAATTATTTTTTTCATTATTTTTATTTTTCATGAATTAATATTTATATTTTTTCCTTAAAATAATCTTCTATCTGGTGGCCTATTTTTGTCCCATTTTAAATCTTGTAAAATAGAAGATTTCACACCAATAAAGAAGGTATAAGAAGATATATTCCCAAACGGCACCCAACTAAAATTATATTGCCAGCTATCTAAGTCTCTCGAGAAATTAAACCTTGAGAATGTGAAAGCACCATCCTTTAAGTCATAACCAGAAGAATAACCTACTTTGAATTTTGGAGATAATTCTAAATTACCACTAAACATTACAGAATGAGTTTGAACGTCACCAGGCTCTCTACCGTTATTTGCATATGTTGCACTATATGCCAGGTTTAGGTTCCATGGAATATCTGCATTGTATAATTTCGTTTCAACGTCTTTCTTTTTATCATTATTTCTGTTCGCTCCAGTTTGAGCAAATCTATTAGTAGGATTTATATTTCCTCCTAGTACATCAGGTGTATCCTGAGCTCCGTTTCCACTTTTAGAATTCTGATCATCTTTATTATCTTTGCTAAAATCAGCACTAGACAAGCTATAATTAGCCGTTAAATTAGCTCTTTCTATTCTAAAGAGATTACGGTTGAATTTATCAATTGAGATACCTAAATCATTTACTTGATATGGATCTAATGAGGCATTTAAATTCAAGGCCATTTTATCATTAAACAATCTTGTACCAGCACTTATATTAACATTACTCCATTTTAAACTATCTGCAGCGATATTGTAAGCTGTACTAAAATTTAAATTATTTAAGATTGTTATTTTTTTATCTTCTTCATCACTATCAGGGTCTTTATTAGCCACCTTAGCTTCTACAACATTATTTAAAGAAATTCCAATAGAGTTACTTAACCCTGAATTAGGAGCTCCATATATACCAACATTATTATCAAAAGGAGTGTAGGTCAATAAATCAAAAGGGTCTTCACTTTGCTGAACTTTTTCTTGATATTTTTTTGCAAAATCTGGAGTATAGTTATAAGAAATTGAGGGTCTAATTGTATGCCTTATTGCTTTCAATCTTCCTTTATTGAATTGAAAACTTCCATAAATATTTGTAGACAGACTAATACCAGTGTTATATTCTCTAAAAGATTTAAAACCACTTATTGTATCAGTTATAACTTCATTATCATTTTCACTATAGGTTTTCTTAAGATAATTGAAATTCCAAGTTTCTTGATAAGAAACGCTTGGTGAAAGGGTGAAATATCTAAAAGCTTTTATATTTGTACTTGTTCCAGTCCGATGTTTCATTCCAGATTTTGCAGTTTTAAACATTTTTGAACTTAAGAATTCATCTTCAGTTGTATTAATTCTATATTCTCCTTGCATTGTATAATCAAAACCCATTTTCTGAATTGGATTTTTTTTAACTCCTCCTTTTCCTTCAAAAGGAAAAATCTTAGACATTGTTAAATTTAAAGAAGGCAATGTCATGTTAATAGATTGATTATTTGTATTTTGAGAATGTGTTGCAGAGACAGATAAATTAAATGGAGTCCCTACAAATCTTTTTGAATAACTTACTGAAGAGTTGAATGTATTTGTTAGAAATTGAGATGAATTAAATTCATTTAATGACTCCCTAAAATATTTACTACTACCAAGATTTACCGACGCTGCAAACCTAGAATTAGGGCTGGCTTTAGTATCTTGTGAATGGTTCCACCTAACATTAAAATTACTTGACTTATTATACGTTGAAAAACCTCTTATTCCTTGTACGATATTTTCGAAACTTAAATTAAAACCTCCACTATATTTATACCTTACGTTATAATTAGAGAGCCCTCTTAATCCCCAGCTTCCGTTTGAATATGCATCTCCTCTGACTGCTAGATCCACATAATCATTAATAGCAAAATAATACCCACCATTTTGAAAACCAATACCTCTGTTGGAACTTCCAGTATCAAAAGCAGGAATTAGAAAACCAGAAATACTTTTTTCACCCAAAGGGAAATAAGCAAAAGGTAAAAATAAAGGTGTAGGAATATCAGCTATGACCAAGTTACTTGTACCTACTATTATTTTTTTACCAGGTACAAGTTTTGCTTTATTGGTTGTGATATAATAATCAGGGTTATCTTCTTTGTCAGAAGTAGTAAATCGAATTTTTCGAACATATATAGTAGAGTCATTAACTCGTTTTGTTTTTTCACCATATGTGAACATTTCACCTTGTTTAGTTTTTAATCCATATATTAAAGCTCTTTTACTTTTAAAATTATAGATTAAAGAATCTTGTTCAGTTTCTTCATTTCCTTGTTTGAAAAGAGGACGTTGAGTATAACCTGTACTATCAATTATTCCTTTTGCAAATAAAGTTTCCTTATTATAGTCAACTATTATAATTCCAGCTTTTAAATCAATTTCTCCATAGATTAAAACTGCTTCATTATATAAGGTTAGTGTTTTGTCTTTCGCATTTTGTATTGTATAATCTTTCGCATCGTGAATAATAATATCCTTAAGAGTCTCCTTTGGCTTGATGGAATCAAATAATGAAGTATCTATTTTTTTTTGTAATAAAGTATTCTTTTCTTTACTTGGTAGAGTTTTTTTTATATTGGGAATAAGTATATTTTTTTTAATACTTGTTGTAGATAGCTCTTTTTTCTTTTTTATGTCCTGAGAGAAACCTTTGTGAAACACAAAAAGGTAGAAAAATAAAAGAATGTATGATAGGTTTGATTGCAATGCTATAAATACTATTTTTGTCTAACGGTAAAAGTATGGTTCAAATTTCGAAGCTCCAAACTTATAATTACTAAAATTAGTTAAATTTTATCGATGAATTTTCTACTAAACCATAAATTTAATATTAAAGCTAAAAATCTTCTTTTTTTAGTGCTATTTTGTTTTTTGTTAATAAATAATTCTCTTGTCTATGCTCAAAAAGAATATGTAGTAGTTTTAGATGCAGGACACGGTGGTAGAGATCCAGGAAATTTAGGAAGGCCAGGCAGTGGATTTAAAGAAAAAAATATTGCTCTAAAAGTATCTTTAGGAGTAGGTCAACTAATCGATAAAGAAGACGATATAAAAGTTGTTTTTACCAGAAATAAAGATATTTCTTTAGATTTATGGAAAAGAGGAGATATTGCAAATAATGCCAAGGCAGATTTATTTGTTTCAATTCATTGTGATTCTCACACATCTAATGCCTTTGGCGCAGGCACGTTTGTTTTAGGTATTAGGGGAAATAAAAAAAATCTTGAAATTGCAAAAAGAGAAAATGCGGTTATTCTTAAAGAGGATAATTACAAGCAACGTTATAGAGGCTTCGATTCAAGCTCTGCAGAATCTATTATTGGATTATCTCTATTGCAAGAAGAAAATTTAGATAAAAGTTTAAATATTGCAAGTTTAATTCAATCTAATTTTACAAAAAAATTAAAAAGAGTAGATAGAAAAGTAAAACAAGATAACTTTCAGGTTTTAAGAGAAACTATAATGCCAAGTGTTTTAGTTGAGTTAGGTTTTCTAACAAATAAAAAAGAAGGACGTTATTTAAACTCTAAAAAAGGTCAAAAAGCTTTATCAATTGCTATCGCTGATGCTATAAAAAAATACATCAATCAATTAAAAATTAATACAATTTCTATTTCAGATGATGTATTAGTTGAAGATGTCTCATTAACTATTGAATATAAAATTCAAATTGCATCTGGTAAAAACAAAATTCGAACAAAATCTTACAATTTTAAAGGGCTTCGAGAAGTAGAAAGAGTTAAAGTAAGAGGCTTTTATAAGTATTATTATGGTAATTCGTCTAATTTAGAAAGAACAAAAAAATCTTTAAAAATAGCCAAGAAAAAAGGGTACCGGTCAGCTTTTATTGTAGCTTTTAAAAATGGAGAGAAAATTTCAATTAAACAAGCTCAGAAAATCGATAAACTTTAACGTTTTCTAATAAAAATAATTAGTAATTTTGTTTTAATAAAAAAAACAGATATGTCTAAAGAATTAAAAACTGGAATAGTTGCTATCATAGTTATAGCCATGTTCTTCTGGGGGTACAATTTTTTAAAAGGAGAAAATATTTTTCAGCCAAATAATCGTCAATTTATAGTAGAGTATTCTAATATAGCTGGTTTAAGTAAATCTAGTTTAGTAACTATTAATGGTTTAAAAGTAGGTAAAGTTGATGATATTTTATTTAATTCTAATCCAATTAAAAGAGGTAGTTTGATTGTTCTGTTTTCTATGGATAATGATTTCATGTTCTCTAAAAATAGTATTGTAAAAATATATTCTCCAAATCCACTAGGAGGTTCTAATTTGGCTGTTGTTCCAGATTATTTCGGAGTCAATGCAGTTTCTGGAGATACTTTAAAAGGACAAATTGAATCTAGTTTATTTACATCTATAGGAGAACGTTTAGATCCGATACAAGAGAAATTAGAAAATGTTATAGTTAGTGCGGATTCTTTATTTAAGAACATAAATAATATTTTAGATAATAAAACAACTTTAAGCTTAAAAAAATCAGTAAAAACTTTAGAGTATACACTAGTAGATGTTCGTAAAACAATTCAATCTGTAAATGGTATTATGGATTCTACATTTACAGGGTTAAATGAAACGGTAAGAAACACAAAATATATTTCAGAGAATTTAGCAAAAGTATCAGATACACTTTTAAATGCAAATTTAGGAAAGATAATGAGAGATGCAGAAGTGACTTTATCAACTGTTAATTCATTATTGAAAGGTATAGATGAAGGAAAAGGTTCTATTGGTAAATTTGTTAATGATGATGCTATGTACACTAACTTGACAAATGTATCCAAAGAGTTAGAACAATTATTAAGAGAAATAAAATTAAACCCTAAGCGATTTGTTCATTTTTCATTATTTGCAAAGAAAACGAGTAAATTTAACGAAGAAAATAATAACAGTAATAAAACCAATCAATAATAATCTATTATGAGTTATATTTCAAATATACTTTTTGGAGTTTTATTAATTTCGGGTATAGGTTTTTTTGTATTTAACATCCAGAAAATATTCAGAAATATAAACTTAGGAAAAGATCTTAATAGAAATGATAATAAAGCTCAACGCTTTAAAAACATGGCAATGATAGCCCTTGGGCAATCTAAAATGGTAAAAAGACCTTTTTCAGGTCTCTTACATATTATTGTTTATGTTGGTTTTGTAATTATAAATATAGAAGTTCTAGAGATAGTTATAGATGGTTTATTTGGAACACATAGAATTTTTAAACCGTTCTTAGGTGATTGGTTTTATGGTTTTTTGATTGGTGTTTTTGAAGTATTAGCAGCTTTAGTTTTTGTAGCTGTAATTATATTTTGGTTGCGTAGAAATGTTTCTAATATTAAAAGATTTCTAAGTAAAGAAATGGAAGGTTGGCCCAAAAAAGACGGTAACTTAATCCTTTATTTTGAAATGGTTTTAATGTCATTATTTATTATAATGAATGCAACAGATTCTCCTTTTCAAGAAGCGGGAATTGGTAATGTTATAAGTCAATTTTTAGCACCTTTTTTCGAGGGCTATACCCCAGAAAATTTACATATTATAGAAAGGACTGCTTGGTGGATTCATATTACGGGAATTTTAATTTTCTTAAATTATTTGTTTTATTCGAAGCATTTACATATTCTTTTAGCATTTCCAAATACTTATTTTGGTAATTTAAACCCCAAAGGGCAATTTGCTAATTCTGAAGCTGTAACTAAGGAAGTTAGATTAATGATGGATCCATCAGCAGATCCATATGCAATACCAGAAGAAGGAATAGAAGAAGTTCCCGAAAAATTTGGTGCTTCTGATGTTGCAGATTTAAGTTGGGTTCAGCTATTAAATGCTTACACATGTACAGAATGCGGTAGATGTACTTCTGCTTGTCCTGCTAGTCTTACTGGTAAAGAATTATCACCAAGAAATATAATGATGAAGACCAGAGATCGTTTAGAAGAGGTTGGTAGAAATATAGATAACAATAATGGTACCTTTAAAGATGATGGAAAACAATTATTAAACGATTACATTACACCAGAAGAATTATGGGCTTGTACAAGTTGTAATGCTTGTGTTGAAGAATGTCCAATTAGTATAGATCCACTATCTATAATTATGGACATGAGAAAATATTTAGTTATGGAACAAAGTGCTGCACCACAAGAATTAAATATGATGATGACTAATGTAGAAAATAATGGTGCACCCTGGCAATATAATCAACAAGACAGATTAAACTGGGTGAAAGAAGAATAATCATTTTTTAAATGAAAGAGCATCTTCAAAATAAATTAAAACACCTACAATTAACAAAACCAAATTTAAAATTATGAATGTACCAATAATGGCAGAAATGATTGCTAAAGGAGAGCAACCTGAATTGTTGTTTTGGGTCGGTGCAGCTGGAAGTTATGATGATAGGGCTAAGAAAATATCAAGAGCATTTGTGAAAATTTTAAATTCAGCTAATGTTAATTTTGCAGTTTTAGGAACAGAGGAATCATCCACTGGAGACGCTGCTAAAAGAGCCGGTAATGAATTTTTATTTCAGATGCAAGCACTTATGAATATTGAAATTCTAAATGGTTATGAAGTAAAAAAAATTGTAACATGCGATCCACATTCTTTTAATACTTTAAAAAATGAATATCCAGGTTTAGGTGGAAATTACGAAGTATATCATCACACGCAATTCATCCAAAATTTAATTTCAGAGGGACGTTTGAAAATAGATGACACTATTTTGAAAGGAAAAAGAGTCACCTTTCATGATCCATGTTATTTAGGAAGAGCCAACGAAGTATATGAATCTCCAAGAGATCTTATTCGTAGGTTAGGTGTCAACTTAACAGAAATGAAGCGTAATAAAGAATCTGCCTTATGCTGTGGTGCTGGAGGTGCACAAATGTTTAAAGACGCAGAAAAAGGGGATAAAGAAATAAATATTTTAAGAACAGAAGAGGCTTTAGAAACAAAACCTCAAATTATTGCAACCGGCTGTCCCTATTGTAATACAATGATGACGGATGGAATTAAATTCAAAGAAAAAGAGTCTGAAGTTATTGTAAAAGATATAGCAGAATTAATTGCTGATGCGAATCAATTATAAAAATAAAAATTTATGTTAGACTCTTTCCAAAACATAGTAGTTTCATCTTTTCCAAATATTTTAGAAGTAGAGTTTAAATACATTAATAGAAAATATTTAAAAGTTATTTTAATTAATATAACTTTTGTTTATTTAAGTTTACTTGCCGCAGTTTTTTTTCTTGAATACAAGAATATCTTAGGACTAGAAGAAGTTACTTTTTGGTTATTTTTATTTATAACCATACTTTTCATTTATACTATTTTTATAAAAATAATTGGTTTTAAAAGAAGAAAATTTTTGGTAAGAGAAAAAGATATCTCTTACAAAAAAGGAGTGTTTTATAAAAAAATTACAACAGTACCCTTTAATAGAATCCAACATGTAGAAATTGATCAAGGACCGATCTCCCGTTTTTTTAATTTGGCTTCCTTAAGTGTATTTACTGCTGGTGATAGCAGTGATGATCTAAAAGTAAATGGACTTTTAAAAGATGAAGCACAACAAATTAAAGAATACATCAGTAATCAAATAGATGGTTAGTAAATCAAGTTTCAGTCAATTTAGTAAACAGTCTAAAAAAGGTATTATTATCATTTATTTAGATATACTTTATAAAATAATAAAGGCACTTTGGATTCTAGTATTTGTTTTTATTCAAAATTTTTCTAAAACTTTAGACAATAATCTATCTTATATCTATTTTTATTTAGGCTTTTTCTTCATTTTCTTATTGCTTATTGCTTTTTTAAAGTATCATTATTTTCAATTTAAAATTGAAAATAATTATTTCATTTTAAAAAAAGGAATCATAAAAAAGACAAACACTTCTATTCCTTTTGATAGAATTCAGAATATTAACTTTAAACAAAACATAATTCAACAAATTATAAATGTATATGAAGTAAATATAGAAACAGCAGGCTCAAGTAAAGCAGAAATTTCTATTAAAGCATTATCATATGAACAAGCTAATGCTTTAAAGAAAACTATTACAATTAATGATAAATGTAATAATTATATTTGGGAGTTAGATGACGACAATAAGCCAAATACTATTAATAATCCAGAAATTTTTATAGAACAAAAACCTTTATTAAAAATTAGCATTATGCAATTATTAAAGGTGAGTCTAACAGAAAATCATTTAAAAAGTTTGTTACTTTTATTAGCTATTTTATTTGGTTTTTATCAACAAATAACTGAGCTTTTTAACGGTTTTGGAGAAGGTGAATTATTAGATAATTACATTTCAGAAAACACAACTAATTTTGAGACTAATATCGTTTTAATATTTATTTTAGGATTATTGTTTATACTTGTTTCGGTTATAAGTTCTTTTGTACGAGTCTTTTTAAGACATTTTAATCTTACGGTTTATATTAAAAATAATGCTCTAGAAATTTATCAAGGTCTAACAACAAAAAAATCCTTTATTTTAAAGAAAGAAAAGGTTCAACATATTACTGTATCTGATAATCCGATCAAACGGCAATTAGGGATATCCTTTATAACTTTTAAACAAGCACTTAGTGGTAACGTTAAAAAGAAACAAGATAAAATAATTAAACTTGTTGGTTGTGGGCAAGATCAGGTCTTAGCTATTAAGAATTTATTATTTTCAAATGAAAAATTTGAAAATTTCACAAAAAATTATTCATCTTATTATTTTAAAGTAAGATTATATTTAAGAAGTATTATTTTTCTTATTATTATAAATAGCGTGTTGTATTTTATTTTTAAATACAATTTTGTATTTTGGATTAATATACTTTTACTACCTATTTTTATAATATCGATAGAACTAACATTTAAGAAAAGATTTTATCTTTTCACGAATGATACTTTATTAATTGGGTCAGGTACTATTGAGACTCATAAAACATATTTACCTTTTTATAAAGTTCAAAATGTGAAATTAAAACAAACTTTTTTTCAATCAACTCAAAATATTATAGATATTGTTTTTCAAACTGCTTCAGGTAAAATAGTGATACCATGTATTAGAGAAGATGAGGCTTTTAAAATTTATAATTACACTTTATTTATGGTGGAAAACAATAAGTATTCATGGATGTAAGAAACTTTATTAAAGCTGCTCGTTTGAGGACTTTACCTTTATCAATCTCTGGTATTATTTTAGGTAGCTTTTTAGGAAATAAAAAAAATATGATAATCCTTTCAGAGAATTACTCTGATACGAATATTTTTATAGGAAGTTTCTCAATTTTCCAATCGCCAATATTCTGGTTAGCAATATTTACCACTATTGGTTTTCAGGTATTATCTAATTTCGCTAATGATTATGGTGACGGAATTAAAGGAACTGATAACAATAGAAAAGGGGAGGCAAGGATGGTTTCTACTGGAGCAATTACACCAATCCAAATGAAAAATGCAATGGTAATTACAACCATTATTTCATTGATTATCGCCTTGTTATTAATTTTTGTTGCTTTTGGTCATGAGAACTTTAAGTATTCTTTTTTGTTTTTTATTTTAGGAATTGCTTCAATTGCTGCTGCTATTAAATATACAGTAGGTAAATCTGCCTATGGTTATAGTGGTCTAGGTGATCTTTTTGTATTCTTATTTTTCGGTTTGTTAAGTGTAGTTGGAAGTTATTTTTTATTTACTAAACAGCTCAATATATTTATTTTTTTACCAGCAATATCAATAGGTTTATTAAGTACGGCTGTTTTAAATTTAAATAATATGAGAGATCAAATTGAAGATAAACAATATTCTAAGAATACCTTAGTCGTAAAACTGGGTAGTCAAAAATCTAAATTATATCATTATTTCTTAATTATTGGTGCTTTAATTTCAGCTTTAGTATATGTTGCGTCAAATTATCAGTCATTAATTCAATATCTTTTTTTAATTGCTTTTATTCCTTTATTTTTAAATATAAAAGTAGTTGCACAAAACATTATTTTTTACGAATTAGACAAAGAGTTAAAAAAAGTTGCGCTAAGTACATTTCTATTTGCTATACTTTTTGGAATAGGACAAATTTTAAATTAACTAAATGAAAACAATCAAAATTATACTTGGAGTTATAACCATCTTTGTGTTAGCTTTTTTCTTGACTGGTTTATTTGTGAAAGAAACTACTTATCAAATAGATGTTACTATTAATAAACCAATTTCTCAAGTATTTAGTATTTTTAATAATCCAGAAAATATAGATAAATGGATCCCTGAGATAAGGGAGATTAATGTAATAAATGATAATTTAGGAAAAACCGGAAGTACCTATAGAATTGTTATTGACAACAAAGGTCAAGATATTGTCATGGTACAAAAAGTAATGGCTTTTGTGAAAAATGAAAAAGTAACATTGTTTTTTGACGCACAAAATATGTTCAAGAAAGATGATTATATTTTTAAAGAAAAAGATGGAGTAACCACGATCCAACTAAGCACAAGTTGTAGAAGTGATTCTTATATAATGGCATGTGTCTTTCCTTATTTTAAAAGTACTTTTAAAGCACAAGATCAAGGATATCTGAATAACTTCAAAGCATACATAGAAAATTAATTTATATTTTGATAAAAGCAAGCTATAAAAAATACGTCTTAAATTTTAAAAATCCGAGCGGGACTTCACGTGGAATATTAAGAACAAAAGAAACTTGGTTTCTTGTTTTAGAACAAAAGGGTAAGGTCGGTTATGGTGAAACAGGCCTTTTTAGGGGATTAAGTATTGATGATGTTCCTAATTATGAAGAAAAGTTAAGCTGGGTTTGTAAAAATATTAATTTAGGGGTTAAAAAATTATTGATCGAAACGGTATGTTTTCCTTCTATTCAATTCAGTTTAGAACAAGCCTTTTTGTCTTTGAAAAGTAATAATCCTTTTGAATTATTTCCGTCTAAATTCACAAAAAGTAATGCTTCAATTCCAATCAATGGTTTAATTTGGATGGGAGACAAATCCTTTATGAAAAGTCAAATATTAGAAAAGTTAAAAGCCGGTTTTTCTTGTATTAAAATGAAAATTGGTGCAATTAATTTTGATACTGAAGTTAGTTTATTAAAATATATTAGAAAAGAATTTTCAGCATCAGATGTTGAGTTACGTGTAGACGCGAATGGTGCTTTTTCACCAAATGAAGCTTTAGACAAATTACAAGTTTTATCAGCGTTAAATCTTCATTCCATAGAACAACCTATAAGTCAAGGGCAGATTAAAGAGATGGCAGAATTATGTCTTAAATCTCCTCTACCAATAGCTTTAGATGAAGAATTAATTGGTGTATTTTCATCTGTAAAAAAGAGAGAAATTATTAAAACGATAAAACCTCATTATATTATTTTAAAACCAAGTTTAGTAGGTGGTTTTTCAGGGACTAAAGAATGGATTGATGTCGCAGAAGAAAATAATGTAGAATGGTGGATTACTTCTGCACTTGAAAGTAATATTGGTTTAAATGCGATTGCTCAATTTACTTATATTTTAGATAGTAAATTACCTCAAGGTCTTGGAACAGGTAGTTTGTTTAATAATAACTTTTCAAGTCCTTTAGAAGTCAATAAAGGTAGCTTAATATATAATAATTCCTTAAATTGGGATTTTAAATTATGAAGATGAATTTTATAGAAGCAGGGTATAAGGGGAAAAATGATTGGTGGATGTATGTCTTAGGTCTTTTAATTGTTTTTTTTGCAATTCAATTAGGTTCAATCCCTTTAGCTATGGTAGCTTTTGTCAAAGCAGAAGGAAACATAAATGCCTTTAATGAAGCAGCGAAAGATAGCTTTATGACAATGGGAATAAATTCAAATTTATGGCTATTTTTAATGATTTTTACTTTTATGGCCGGTCTCTTAGCACTTTTTATAGCTGTAAAATACCTCCATAAAAAGGAGTTTTCCTGGATTGTTACTTCAAGAAAAAAAATTGATTGGAATCGAATTATTTTCGGATTTATCTCATGGGCTATTGTATCTATTACATTAGTATTAATTGGTATTTATTTAGAGCCAGAACTTTATGTTTGGAATTTTAAACCCATACCATTTTTTACATTATTAATTATTTCATTATTGTTTTTACCTTTTCAAACAAGTACCGAAGAATTATTATTTAGAGGTTATTTTATGCAAGGGCTGGGATTATTAGCAAAGAATAGATGGTTTCCTTTAATCACAACCTCTGTGATCTTTGGATTATTGCATATGGCTAACCCGGAGATTGATAAAATTGGAAACCTTGCTTTAGTATTTTATATTGGTACGGGATTATTTTTTGGGATAACAACTTTAATGGACCAAGGAACAGAATTAGCTTTAGGCCTTCATGCTTCAAATAATATTGTAGCTGCATTTTTAGTAACTACAGATTGGACTGTTTTTAGAACAGATGCTTTATTTATTGATAAGACAGAGCCATCTGTATCTTTACTAATGTTCTTACCTGTTTTTTTATTATACCCATTAATGCTTCTATTATTTTCTAAAAAGTATAATTGGAGTGATTGGAAAGATAAACTTTTTGGAAACATAGAAAAGCCAGTTTTAATAGATGAAAGTTAAATTAAACACTAATTTCTCATTAAACGGTAATCAATTTATTACTTCTAATGAAATTATTAATTTTTCAAAAGAATTCTCCGTTGACATTTACTCTTTTTTAACTGACTTGTTTTCTGAAGCTTCTTTTATTGAAGTTAAAACTTCAGGATCCACAGGCCAACCCAAAACAATATGTATAAAAAAAGAATTTTTAATTAATTCAGCTAAAGCAACTGGTAATATTTTCGATTTAAAGGCAGATACTTCAGCTTTAATGTGTTTACCAATAAAATACATAGCTGGAAAAATGATGTTGGTTAGAGCCATAGTATTAGGCTGGAAATTAGATATTATAGCTACTAACTCAAACCCATTAGCGAATGTGAATAAAACCTATGATTTTTCAGCAATGGTTCCGCTCCAATTAGAAAATTCATTAAATAAAATTCACCTAATAAAGAAAATAATTATTGGAGGAGGAGTTGTTTCTTCTAATCTCCAAAAGAAAATACAGTTAACCCAAACCGATATCTATGCGACCTATGGAATGACCGAGACTGTTACGCATATTGCTTTAAAAAGGTTAAATAACTTTTCGTCATCTCAAGCTAAAGCAAATTTTCAACGTTTTTATAAAATTTTACCAAATATTAAGATTTATAAAGATACTAGAAACTGTTTAGTCATAAATGCTCCCGATGTTTCTAATGAAATTATATTTACAAATGATGTAGTAGATTTAGTTTCAGATAAACACTTTATCTGGTTAGGACGTTATGATAATGTCATTAATTCCGGTGGAATTAAATTATATCCAGAAAATATTGAAGAAAAATTATCAAAAGATATTACGAATCGCTTTTTTGTTATTGGAGTTCCTGACCCTAAATTAGGAGAAAGATTAATACTTATTGTTGAGGGAACTAATCAAACAATTAATTTCAAAGATTCGGATTTATCAAATTATGAAACTCCAAAAGAGATCTTTTTTGTTTCAAAATTTATAGAAACAGAAACAAAAAAAATTCAACGATTAAAAACGCTGAATTTAATTGATATTAAAATATAAACTTTCTACATTTCCATAGAATGATATATATATTGTACATCTTCATCCTCTTCTAATTTTTCTAGGAGCTTATCTACATCAATTTGTTGTTCTTCAGATAATTTAATGGTAGAAGTTGGTATTCTCTCAAAACCAGAAGATAGTATTTCTACTTTCTCTTGTTCAAAGAAGGTTTGAATTGCACCAAACTTTTCAAAGGGGGCATAAATGATCACTCCTTCTTCGTCATCAAAAACTTCCTCTACATCAAAATCTATTAATTCTAATTCTAATTCTTCCAAATCAATAGTAATATCTTCTTTTTTAATTGTGAAAGTACAAACCCGATCAAACATAAAAACTACTGATCCGGAAGTACCTAAGTTTCCTTCACATTTATTAAAAATTGATCTAACATTAGCCACTGTTCGGTTATTGTTATCTGTTGCGGTTTCTACAACAACGGCAACACCATGAGGTGCATAGCCTTCAAAAAGAGTTTCTTTATAATTAGCAGTGTCTTTGTCGGTTGCTTTTTTTATAGCCCTTTCTACATTTTCTTTAGGCATATTTGCTGCCTTCGCATTTTGCATTACAGCTCTTAAACGGGAATTAGTATCAGGGTTTCCACCACCGTCTTTAATTGCCATTACAATATCTTTACCAATTCTGGTAAAGGTTTTTGCCATTGCAGACCAGCGCTTCATTTTACGTCCTTTTCTAAGTTCGAATGCTCTACCCATTTCTAATATTATTTAATTTATTTTTTATTTGATTTTAAACTTGTATAATACCCATATTGAATTGCTTTTCAATTGGTGCATGATTAGCAGCTTCTATTCCCATAGAAATCCAAGTTCTGGTATCTAAAGGATTTATTACTGCATCCGTCCAAATTCTTGCAGCTGCATAATAAGGTGAAATTTGATTGTCATAACGAGATTTTATTTTGTTAAACAGTTCAGTTTCTTTTTCTGGTGTAATTTTCTCTCCTTTTTTCTTTAAGGACGCTTTTTCTATTTGTAATAAAACTTCTGCAGCAGAATTCCCACTCATTACTGCTAATTGAGCAGAAGGCCATGCCACAATTAATCTAGGGTCATAAGCTTTTCCGCACATAGCATAATTTCCTGCACCATAAGAGTTGCCAACAATAATTGTGAATTTTGGAACAATAGAATTACTAACGGCATTTACCATTTTTGCTCCATCTTTTATTATTCCTCCATGTTCTGATTTACTTCCGACCATAAAACCTGTTACATCTTGCAAGAATACTAAAGGTATTTTCTTTTGATTACAGTTAGCTATAAATCGAGTTGCTTTATCTGCAGAGTCATTGTATATGACACCGCCAAACTGCATTTCTCCTTTTTTTGTCTTAACTAACTTTCTTTGGTTGGCAATAATACCAACAGCCCAACCATCAATACGTGCATAACACGTTATTATTGTTTGTCCATATCCTTGCTTATATTCATCAAACTCTGAATTATCTACTAACCGTTTAATGATTTCTAACATATCATATTGCGCATTTCTTTCTTTAGGTAGAATCCCAAATATCTCTTCTTGGTCTTCTTTTGGTTCTTCCGATTTAATTTTATTAAAACCAGCTTTTTCAAAATCCCCAATCTTACCAACAATACGTTTTATTTTGTCTAATGCATCTTTGTCATCGAGTGCCTTATAATCTGTAACTCCAGAGATTTCACAATGTGTTGTTGCTCCTCCTAAAGTTTCATTATCAATATTTTCACCTATGGCAGCTTTTACTAAGTAACTTCCTGCTAAGAAAATACTCCCAGTTTTGTCAACAATTATAGATTCGTCACTCATTATTGGTAAATAAGCACCACCTGCTACACAGCTTCCCATTATAGCTGAAATCTGTGTAATCCCCATACTACTCATTATAGCATTATTTCTGAAAATTCTTCCAAAATGTTCTTTATCTGGAAAAATTTCATCTTGCATTGGCAGATAAACACCCGCAGAATCCACTAAATAGATAATGGGTATTTTATTTTCTATAGATATTTCTTGTGCTCTTAAATTCTTTTTACCAGTAATAGGAAACCAAGCTCCAGCTTTTACCGTAGCGTCATTTGCTACTACTATACACTGTTTTCCTTTTATGTAACCAATTTTCACAACGACTCCACCAGATGGGCAACCACCGTGATCTTTGTACATTTCATCTCCTGCGAAAGCACCAATTTCTAACGAATTAGCTTTTGTATCTAATAAATAATCAATTCTTTCACGAGCAGTCATTTTTCCTTTTTCGTGGTGCTTTTTGATACGGTCTTCACCACCACCTAGTTTTACTCTGGCAAAACGCTTACGTAAATCTGTGACTAAAAGTTTATTAAAATCTTCGTTTTTATTGAAGTTGATATCCATAATAACTAATTTATTAGGTAGTAAAAATAATCATTTTTATTTTCTAAATAAGTTGATTCTCTATTAACTCTCTACTTTCTTAATAAGGAGAAGTTTCCAGTTTTAAGGATTATTTTTTTAGTGGTATCAAAGGGTACTAATTTGATGGA
>ENA-ORXF01000113-ORXF01000113.1-marine-metagenome-genome-assembly--contig:-NODE-113-length-59045-cov-8.857753_pt1 | contig 59045 bp, 54 predicted proteins | sample MGYA00237864_ERZ511476 | MGnify/ENA primary metagenome ERZ511476 (study PRJEB26306, sample SAMN06343908) | marine metagenome | isolation source: coastal waters | place: Atlantic Ocean: West Antarctic...
ATTAAAGTTTTTTCAATTATCTCATCTTCTAAATTAATATTAATCTTATTATTTTCTTTATCATATAAATTTGACACGAAATTAAACACATTTTTTGAATATAGATTTGATGCTGAAACGGGCAGCTTATTAAGAATATTTGTTTCACCCATAATCTTTACTCCATTTTTAACTACAATTTTATCAACTTCAGTAAACTCTGAATTACCACCTTGAATAGCAGCTAAGTCATAAATAACAGATCCTGATTGCATATTATCAATCATAGAACCTTTGATAATTAATGGAGCTTTTTTTCCTGGAATTAAAGCAGTGCATATTACAATATCAATTTTCTTTAAAGTTTCAGCTAAAAGATCCTCTTGTTTTTTTTTAAATTCTTCAGAAGCTTCTTTTGCATAACCACCTTCTGTTTCAAGATTTTCAGATCCTTGAACTATTAAAAATTTTCCACCTAAACTTTCAACTTGTTCTTTTGAAGTCATTCTTACATCGGTTGCAAATACGATGGCACCCATTCTTTTTGCAGTCGCAATTGCTTGAAGACCTGCCACACCCGCACCAACCACTAACACTTTTGCTGCTGGAATTGTACCTGCTGCTGTCATCATCATGGGTATTGCTTTTTCAAAATTTGCGAAAGACTCTATTACTGCTTTGTAACCAGCGAGGTTAGCTTGTGAGGATAGAATATCCATTGATTGGGCTCTAGATATTCGAGGCAGCATTTCTAAAGAAAAAATATTAATATTTTTTTTAGCTAAATTTTCTATTTTTTCTTTATTAGCATAAGGGTTAAACACTCCAATTAGAGTTTGATTTTCTTTTAAGTTTGAAATTTTTTCATCAGATAATAATCCTAACTGAATAATAACGTCTGCATTTTTTAAAGTTTCAGCTTCATTATTAGAAATCTTAACTCCTAACTCTTTATATTCACTATCCTTAAATCCTAGATGTTCGCCATATTTTTCAACTAAAGAGATTTCAAAACCAAGAGCTATGTATTTTTTTGCAATCTCAGGAGTGATTGCTATTCTTTTCTCTATTTTTTGATTTTCTAAAATTGAAACAACTCTCATAAGAAAATTCTACAGCAAAAATATTGCCATTAAAACTAAAACACCTATAACAGCGACAGTTCCCCACAACACAAATTTTGTGAAGTTATTCCAAGTATTTTTATGGTTTTTATCATCCATAAAAATTACTTCTGTCTTGCTTTAAACTTTGGGTTTGTTTTATTAATTATATAAACTCTACCTCTTCTTCTAACTAACTTAGAGTTAAGGTCTCTTTTTTTTAGGGATTTTAAAGAACTTTTAATTTTCATAATATTTTTTATAGCCTGGCAATGTCCTACTCTTCCGTGTCTTAAGACAAAGTACCATTGGCGCTGAAGGGCTTGACTTCCGAGTTCGGAATGGGATCGGGTATTGCCCCTTCGCAATAATCACCAGGCAGTAGTTATTACTCAAATTAAAGAATAATGTAAAGATTAATCTATAATTATTAAATTAAAGAAACTCTTAATTTTCAATTAAAAAGTAGGTATAATTATTTTATTTTTTAGGAACTTTTTAAAATTTGAATGCATTAGATAAGGATATATAATACTGCAATTATTGAACCAAATTCTACAACCAATATAAGCATTATTAGAAAATTTAATCATATTTGCCATAACTAGATCTAAATATTTATTTAAATTACTTGAAAATGTCCTCTTTTAGATTAAATGTCCTGTCTAATGGCTTTAAAAAAAAAAATTATGCACAATGATGAAATTGATGTCTCGAAGCTGCTAAAAAAATGGTGGTCTTTTAAAAAAAAAATAATTTTTGGCACAATTCTTGTCTCTCTATTATCAACTTATATTTTAGTTCTTTTTAATCAAACACTTCCTAATCAAAAAATAGAATTTATTAGAATAATTTTACACGGTGATCTTGGAAAAAATAATCATCGTATCATTGCAGCTTTGAATTCAAGAGAACACATCCAAGAAACCTTAAATGGTTTGGATATAAAATTAGACGCAAATGATATTTTAAATAATTTAAATGTCAAAAAAGGGGCCAATACACTTAAAGAAACTTTGCAAAATCGTATTATCTCCCTTGGCAATAAAGATATCAACCAATTGGCTCTTTCTAGTGAGGCTTTAAGCTCAATATATAATAGCTTAGATGATAATAGTGAAAATATTATTGAAATTGAATTTTATCACTTACCTTTAAATTTATCGGTTGAACAAGCAAAAAGCTTTCTGAAATTAATTGTTAAAAATGCAAATAAAAAAATTTTATTTCGTACAAATAGAGATGAGCTTAATCTTAGATATATTAATATAGGAAATCTTGATTTGTATAGAGGTAAAAATAGTGATTATGAACAACTAGATCGTTTTTCTACTATGATCAGTTCTATTCATAGTAATTTATCTGTTTTAAAAAGTAATTATGGAAATCTTTTAGCTAATTCGGATATAGATAGCTATATTAGTTTAGCAAATATTTCTCAAAAATTGCTTTATGAAACTTCTAAAGTTCTAGGGAATACTATTGCAATGGATGCTTTAGATATTGAAATAAATAATAAAAATAGAGACATAGAGGATTTAAAAACTAGTTTTGAAATTTTAAGCTCTCAACAATTTCCAAAGATTAGATCTAGTGATCAAGAAAACAATACCGATGATAGTTCATCAACTGGTACTACTCAATTTGACAGTGCTGTTTTTGATAAAATTTTATCTATTGGAAGTCTTTTGGAATTAAATGATTTTCGATTAGAAACAACTTCAAAAATACAAGATCTTCAACGTGAGCGAAGCAATTTAATTAAGCAAAAAGATTATCTTAATTTACCCTTAGCAATTCCAATTGAAGATTTAAACTTAACAGATATTGTACAAAAAATTAAATCGTTATCAATTTTTATAAATGAGTCCATTAACGATGTGCGTACCTTTACTGAACCAAAAGCTGCAGTAGAAATTATAAACCATCCAAAATTGGTTGTCCTAACCTCAAATAAAGATGATCTAATACAATATGTGCTTATTTTATCTTTATTAGGTTTCTCAATCCTTTCGGTAATTTCAATTTTGCGACCATCACGTTAAAATTAATCTAAGTTAAATAATTTTTTTGTATTTTCTCTAATTTTTTTAATTTCAGTAAAATGGAATATTTTTCTTAGTTTTTATGGTTAAAACATTACTTATAATTTTATTTATTTTTTCTATAAAAAGACTGCAAATAAAAACCTAATGGCAAACTATAAACAACCATCAGCCAATTATTAAAAAAATTTCCATTTGGTGAAAATGGCCAAAGAGTTATTAATATTCCAGCTAATAGACAAACTTGATAATCAGTTAAAGGTCTTTTTTTCTTAAAAATTATAGATATAAATTGTCTAAAAGCTACATATACAACATAGCTTAAGGCACTAAACAAAAATAAAAATCCTATAATTCCAGTTTCAGCTAATAATTGAATATAAAAATGATGTGGATGTGTCATACATGGACTAACCCCTGTTGCATATTTTTCATCTTTGCAGATTACTCTAAACATTTTTGGGCCATGTCCAAAAATTGGCTTATCTTTGAACATATTATAAGCTGTTCTAATTAAACTGTCATGATTTTTTGAAAAAATTACTGCTTCTTTTGAGCTTTTAATTAACCCCATATCTTCTGCTGGGCCTTTAAACATTCTTTCATTTAAATTTGATGAATTTAAACTCAAAATCACAACACAAATGATAGCAATAATAAACGTTACTAATCTAAATTTTTGATACTCTTTTATTAAGATAATAATAAATACTGTCGATAAATTTAAAAAGAAAAAAGCACTTCTCTCTCCAGACATAAAAATAAGCACATCTACTAAAATGAACAAAAATCCTATGAAATAAATTTCATATTTTTGTTTTTTCTTTATTAAAAACAAAGCAAATAACAAAGGAAACAGTCTTGATAGATATGAGCCCATTATCAATTCATCTCCAAAAAAAGATGAAACACGATTACCTGATATTTTAAATCCTGATAAATTTACTCCTATAAAATATTGAATATAACCATCAATTACTAAAGCTGAAAAACACAAAATTAATGCATAATAAAAATAAGTTAAAATACTTTTATCTCGGTCAATTAAATACCAAATAAGACAACTAAACACCCCTATTCTAAAATAAAATAAAGAACTTTTTATACTTAGAGATATATCTTCGGCCTCTAGGCTGATTAATGAAGAAATTATACAAAATGCTAAAAATATAATAAATGGTTTTTTACTAAAATAATAAAAATTATTATTTTTCAATGAATAATATAAAAAAAATAAAGCTGAAATGCTTACAATTAAATCTGGGAAAAAAGGTCCCCAAATTAAAAAAGGGATAATAGAAACTAATATTAAATTAATTAAAACTGAATTTGAATATTTAAAATTATTCATTTTTCTAATCTTATGTAAATCAAAAAATGTTTCTAATTTCATATTTAATTATACAAAATACCGCAACAAATGCATCTTTAAGGCCTATTTTTTTACCTTGTTCGTATGATCTTCCATTATAACTTATGGGTACTTCATAAAATTTAAGTTTTTTTTGTGAAAACTTTAAAGTCAATTCTGGTTCAATTCCAAAACTTTTTTGTTCTAGCTTAATACCATCCAAAGCTTTTTTCTTAAATACTTTGTACCCTGTCTCCATATCTGTTAAATTTAAATTTGCAAAAACATTACAAAAAAAAGTTAGTAATTTATTTGCAATATAATGCCAAAAAAAATGAATTCTTATATACTTAGCGCCACCTAAAAAACGTGATCCATAAACTACATCCGCGTCTGTTTCTAGAAAAGGCCTTAATAAATTATTATAATCTTCTGGGTCATATTCTAAATCAGCATCTTGAATCAAGATTATTTCATTTTTGCATTCGTTAAATGCTGTTTGCAAAGCAGCTCCTTTTCCTTGATTAATAGTGTGGGTTAATATTTTTATATTTTGATTTTTAAGATTTAATGATTTTAATATTTCACTCGTTTTGTCTTTAGAACAGTCATCTACTATAATGATTTCATCACTTTCGTTGATATTTTTATCAACTTTATTTACTATTTCTGAAATTGCATTTTGCTCATTATAACACGGTATAACAATAGATTTTGTGATCATTAAGTTTCCTATATTAATATTTTAAAAATTAAATTATAAAATTTTTAATCATTATTAACATGATTAATATAATAATTGTGAATTATCAAATTTTATTCACATTATTTTAAATTTAATTTTATGCTCCAAAATAAAAAAGTAAATTTAATATCATTATAACATTAAGCCAATTATTAGATATATTGCAGGTTCGTGCAAATGGTCATGTATATGATTACTTCTTAAAGAATACAAATTTCAAAATCAGTAAAATAATACTTACTTTTTAACTTATAATTAATTTGTATAAAAATAGACTACAAAATTTTAAATAATAATTATTAAAAATAAAAATCCAATAATTCCTGTTTCAGATAATAATTGTAAAAAATAATTATGTGGATGTATAGAATATGAAAAATATCGCACATTATATTTTTTATCACTACAAAAATTTATAAAATTTTTGACACCAACACGTAAAAGCTTGTTATCTAAATACATTTTATACAATGTTTTATAAATACGTGAATGTTATCTAAAAAAAATTAAAATTCCTTCTTTTTCTTTTTGAATTTCTTTACCAGATGACGAGTTCATCTGATCTTCACTTAAAAATATTAGGACTTCTGAAAAAATAAAAGCTAAAACAAAAGAAAAATTGATAATGTAAAAAAAATATATCACAATCTACTTAAATAACTTCCTAATATTAATTCATCATTAAAAAACTTGAGATCCTAAATTTGTTTATAGACTTATAGACTAAAATATTTCCTCCAATAAAATACTGGTAAAATCCATCAAAGATCAAAATAAAAAAATAAATCTTTAATGAGCTAAGATTAAAATTGTTTATAAGAAAATTTAAAAGTAAATATACCTAAAAATAATAAAGAAATAAAAATATTTATTCTTAAAATAACTAAAAAGCTTGGAGGTTATAGAAAATAAATTTTTCTTTTATTAAATTGAAAATCACTAATACCTTTTCACTAAAACTATCTTTCTAATTTGATAAGATTTGTTTTTTGATTTTCTTTATTTCTTTGATTTTTTTGATATTTATTGATACTCAACTTTTCAAGATATATATGATCAACATTTTTTGAATTAGATTCGTATAATTTTATTGTTCTCTTTAATAGGTTTTTAACCTCATCTGCCTTATCTTCATCCAATAGAATCTTTAGAGTATTTAGTTCAATCTGTAATTTTTTCATATTAATAAAATTGTCTTGAGCAGTTAAAATTTTTGGATGTATTGTTTTTTTAGGATTATCTCCAATCAATAGTTCTTCATATAATTTTTCTCCTGGTCTGAGACCAATTACTTTAATTTCAATATCACCATCCTTATTTTCATCATTTTTTATGGAAAAACCTGAAAATTTTGCTAGCCTATGTGCTAGGTCAATTATCCTTATACTTTCTCCCATATCTAAAACAAATACTTGAGACTTTTCGCTTAAAGCTCCTGCCTGAATTACTAATTGAGCGGCCTCAGTAATTGTCATGAAGTACCTTGTAACGTTCTTGTGTGTTAAGGTGATTGGCCCTCCCTCTTTTATTTGTCTTTTAAATTTTGGTATGACTGAACCTGAAGATTCAATTACATTTCCGAATCTTACGATTGAAAAATTAAAATTATAAAATTTATTTTCATCATACAAACCTTGAACACATAGCTCTGCAAGACGCTTTGAGGCACCCATTATATTAGTGGGTCTTACAGCTTTATCACTAGATATTAATACAAAATTTTTGACTTTTTTATTTATCACAGCATTTAAAATTGATAATGTTCCAAAAATATTATTTCTCACTCCTTCACAAATATTTTCTTCAACTAAGGGTACATGTTTATAAGCTGCAGCATGATAAACTGTGTCTACTTTAAAAATTTCAAGAATGTTTTCTAATTTAAATTGATCCTGCACATTTGCTAATAATGGAATTATATTATAATTTTTATTATAATTAATTAACTCTTCATAAATTTGATAAAGAAAAAATTCATTCAATTCTATAAGAATTAATTTAGTTGGTTTTTGCTTTAATATTTGGCGACATAATTCAGAACCTATAGATCCTCCAGCACCAGTCACCAATACTACTTTAGATTTTATATTTTTAGATAATAATTCTAAATCAGGAGCGATTTCCTCACGATTTATTAAATCATCAACATCTAGATCTTTAATATCTGAAATTGTGATTTTCCCATCAATAATTTTCTCTATGCTGGGTAAAGTTTTGACCGTCAATTTAACACTATTTAACTTATCAATTATAGAGTTTCTTTTTTTTTTTAAAATTGATGGCATTGCAAGAAAAACAGTGTTTATATTTTTAGATTTAAGTAAATAATCGAGTTTTTCAATATTATATATATATTGTCCTAAAAGAACTTGTCGACTCAATTTTCTATCATCATCTAAAAATCCAACAATCTTATATTCTAAACTATTTTCTAAAGCGGTTAACAATTGTCTTCCAGCATTTCCAGCTCCATAGATTAATGCTTTTTTTTTATTTAATCTTTTTTTTGATAAGTCTAAACTTAAAGTCAATCCATATTTTACTAATAATCTTGAGAGAATAATTCCAAAAAATAAAATCATTGGCTGTATTAATCCAATTGTTCTTGGCGTCTTATCTATCCCATAAATTGAAATAATTAAGAAATAAATAATACCATAGATAAAAGTTGACAATGATATGGTAAAAATAATTGATGAATTAGTAAAACGAAATATTGTTCTATATAGTCCAAATATCCAAAAAATTGGAATTGCTAAAATTATAGATAAAAAAGCAGGAGTAAAATTAAAATTTCTAAATAAGATTAATTCATCTAGCCTAAGTATAAACGCTAACCAGGTACAGATAATACATAAAGAAACATCAGTAATAATAGCAACTAATCGTTTTGTATATCGATTAAGTGAAATAACTGATTGAGAAAATTCTTTAAGTATAAATTTCATTATCTTAATTTTTTATCATAATTTTTTAAAAATAACTATTAATGTAGACATATCAAAGCATGCTAAATCAATGTATATTTCAGATTATGAATTATTTATTAAAAATTATTTTTAATGTTTTAAAGATATAATAAAAATAATTATTAAAATTCATTTCTTTAATCATTTTTGAATCAATTTTAGCTAAAAGAATTGTATTTTTCATTGTAACTCCAGATATCTGTGCAAGACCAGTTATACCTGGCTTGACATAGTAGACCCCTCTTTTTTGACGTTCACAAATTAATTTTTTTTGGTTAATTAAACATGGCCTTGGTCCAACTAAACTCATATTTCCGATCAATACATTCCATAACTGTGGAATTTCATCAATTTTGGTACGACGTAAAAAATGTCCAAAAGGTGTAATTACTGAATTATTTACAAGATGTGTTGCAACAGATCTTGTCCCTACTTTCATTGTTCGAAATTTAATTAAATAAAATATTTTTTGATTTATACCAACTCGCTTTTGTATAAATAAAGGAGAACCATTTATTAAGTAACCTAGTATCCATAATAAAATTAATAGTGGAAAAAAAATAATTAATCCTAAAAAAGAAAACAAAAAATCACATAAGCGTATCATTTATCTAAGATCATTCTCTTAATACCTTCTGCTACACTTACTTTAGGTGTCCAATTTAATATTTTATACGTTTCACTACTGTCAACTTGTAATGTTACCAGTAATTTATCTACTTCTCTCTGCATGCCTAAAATTAAACCAATAAATTTTAAGAATGACAATGGAAATGGAAACAAACGTGAGGAACGACCCATTGAAATTGTCATATAATGTATTAAATCAGGAGTTGATAAATCTTCACCATCAGATACTAAAAATATTCTGCTTGCAATATTTTCTTTTTTAATACATTTTAAAATTACATCAACAAGATTGTCAATTCCAAGAAAAGATCTTTGATTTTTTACTAGACTAAAAGGTAAAGGTATCCCAGAAAGTATAATTTTATTTAATCTTGAAAAATTACCCTTAGCACCTTTTCCATAGACCAAGGGCATTCTCAAAATCACAATTTCTAAACCTGTCTTTTTTGATATTTCGATTAAGGCTTGCTCTGCTTTGTACTTAGAAAAAGCGTATTCCTCTGTTGGATTTGGATTATCATAAACTGAAAATGCTTTTCTTCCATTTGTATCTGAACCATTCACGCCAATTGAACTTAAAAATATCAATCGCTTTACTCTAGCTATTACCATTTGCTCTGCAAGTCTCCTTGTACCCTCTACATTTACAGAATTATATGTTTCCAACATATCTTTTTTTTTATTAAATATATGCGCACTACCTGCACAATGTACAACACAATCGTGACCAGCTAAAATGTCTAACCAATTTGTTTGAGAATTTATATCTCCTGATGATTGATATTGAATTTTAGATGAGCAATTAGAGCTTAACGATTTATTTAAATATCGAACAGTACCTGTAACAGATAAATCATTTAGAACTAAAGCGTTACAAAGACTTTGACCTATAAAACCGTGTGCTCCTGTAATTAAAATTTTCTTCATTAAATATTAGTGTTTACAAAAAATTGATTGAATCGAGAGATAATTTTATTAAAAAAAAATCTAAAAACATTTAAAGATAAACCATTTTTTTTAAATGAATTTAGAATTTCCAGGTTTTGTTGTAATATATTTTTTAAATTTTTGTTAGTGACACCTCCTATTCTCATATGCACCCAAACTTCAGGAATATACATTGATTTTATTCTATGTATCTCAAGAAAACGCATCATTAAATCAAAGTCTGATGCTAGAGGATAATTAAGATCAAAGTCTCCATAACGCTTGAAAACTGATCTGCGTGCAATAAAAGTTGGGTGTGGAGGGCACCATCCTTTTAAAAATAAACCTGGTTTAAATTCACAAGATTTAAGATATCGAATCGTTTTTAAAATATTAACTTTATCGATATAGATCAAATCAGAATAACAAGCATCAATAGAAGGTTCATTTTTAAAAAGATTTACAATTTTCGCAACAACATTATCATTTGCATAAAAATCATCAGAATTTAAAAAAGCTATAAGATCACCATTTGCAAGTTTGACACCCTTATTCATAGCATCATAAATACCATTATCTTCTTCACTTACAATTTTAGTGAATTTATTAAATTTAGATTTTAAAAAAGGCACCGTATTGTCTTTACTGGCTCCATCTACAATAATATGCTCAATATTATCATAAGATTGTTTTCTGACAGAGTTAACACAATCCTCGATATTTTTAATTGAATTAAACGTAGCAGTTATAATTGATATTTTCATTTTAAAATTGAAAATAAATAAATTGATTAATTTCTCTAAAAAAAATAATTACAAAAAAAAGCATAATCACAATTAAAATATTTTCTAATATAATAGATATATATTTTTTATGACTTAGCACAGGCTTCAATTTTATTTTGATCAAATAAACTAAGTAAAATCCAATTAAAACTAAAAATGTAATTAAATAAACATTTTCACGCATACCAAGCCATGTATATGCAAATGGGTTAAATATTTTTGACCACATTATTATAGTATCATTAATTGAATTTGCTCTGAAAGGTATCCATGATAGCATCATTATAGGTAAAGTTATTAAAACGCCTATTAATGATCTCACTTTTTTAGACAAGTTGACTGATAAAGGCTTAACTAATCTATAGAAACTTATAACTACTGCATGGTATATACCCCATAATAAAAAAGTCCAGTTTGCTCCATGCCATAGGCCCATTATAATCATTGTAAAAAATAAAGATTTTTTATTGCCCTTAATTCTAACAATTTGTGAAATGCCTCCTTCTGAGCGATTAAATACTTTTACTTTATTTAATGGCAAATACAAATAATCTCTGATCCAGCTCGATAGAGAGATATGCCATCTTTGCCAAAATTCTTTTGGAGAAGAGGAGGCGTAAGGAAAATTAAAATTATTTGGAAAAAATATTCCCATCATTCTTGCACTTCCAATTGCAATAAATGAATATCCGCTAAAATCAAAATAAATTTGAAATCCAAACAAAAATGCTAAAGTCCAAACGTCTATTGCAGACATATATGCTACTCCCATAGAAAAACCTGAGTCTACTAAAACTGATAAATTATCAGCCATTACAACCTTCAAAAATAGTCCAAATAAAATTAATCTTGCTCCGACAAAAATATAATTTAATGAAAATGTTGGTCTATTCTTAAATTGTGGTATTACCTCGGCTGCCCGTAAAATAGGACCTGCAACTAATTGAGGAAAAAAAGTTACATAACAGGCAAATAAAATAAAATTTCTTTCTGGTTTAATGAAACCTCTATAAACATCGATCGTATAACTAATTGTTTGAAAGGTATAAAAGCTAATTCCCAACGGAAGTATAATTTTTAATACTATAGGATCTAAATTTGCCCCCAAAAGATTAGCAAAACCAATAGAATTTTCTGCGAAAAAAATTAAATATTTAAAATAAAATAATAAACCAAGATTGATTGTAAGACTAAATAATAATAGATAAAATCTATATTTATTAGAATGAAATATTATTCTTTGAGCAACCCACCAATCTACAATAACAGAAATTAATAAAATAGGTATAAATTCAATTTTCCAAAATCCATAAAATACTAAACTTGAAAAAAAAATTAATATTAAACGAAACTTATAAGATAATTGCCAATATAAAATAATTACAATAAATAAAAAAAGTAAATAAGTTAAAGAATTAAATACCATACTTTATTTATTTAATTTAAAAAAATTACTTATTTCAAAAAATATAGCATTGGCTAGTAAAAGATGACCTTCAGATTGAAAATGCATAAAGTCGACTTCAAGTTTTTTTTTTATATTTGTTGATGATTTTTGACCCCAAAACTCTGGGGGAACAAGATTTTCTAAATTAAAAAAGTAAAATTTATTTTCTTTAGCTATTTTTTTTATTTCTTTTTTAAATTTTGTATAATTTTCTAGATTATAGGGAATTTTAATATCATTTCTTATTGGAGGGATATATACCAAAACTTCAATATTATTATCCATGGATAAATTCAAAATATCTTTATATGCACTAATATTTTTTGCATATCTACCTGGTATCATTTTACGAGTGGTTGATGCATTTATTCCAAGAATAGAATTTCTTAATTGATATAATTTACCAAACAATATTCCTCTTAAAATTTCTCTGCTTCCCCAAAGGGGCCAAATTTTAATCAAACTCTTATTAAGTAAATTTTCAAAATTATCTTTTACATCCTCATCAACTAATTTTGTTTCATTTCCAGCCATATCTTTATTGCTAAATCTGAATATTAGCTGTTTTCCTGTAAAAGTTTTGCTTATTTTAGATTTTATATTTTTATCATTTAAAATACCCTTAATACCCAGTCTTAAATTATCCTCACGTAAATCATCAAAAACTATTGGAAGAATCAAGGCTTTAATGGGAATTTTATCTATCAAATAAGATAGTAGTAAATAATGTTCCTGTAAACTTGCGTTTGCTTGGGACAATGTAAGATTATACAAATTATATTTTTTTAATTTTCTATGCAGATGGGCAGTTGCAGTCTCGTCTTCTGGTTTAAACTGGTTTATCGCATGAAGCTGTGAATTTCCAAACCATAAGACAACTGGTAGTTTATTTTTGGAATCTTTATAACTTTTTAAACAAGAATCTAAATTATTTAAATCTCCACAGTGAATTCTTTTATTTCCAATATTGGCCCAAACTGTTTTGTTTTTCTTTCCTAAAGCTAATTCTTCAAAATTATCTACTAATTTGATATTAGATAAAAAAAGATTTAATAAAAAAATACTTAAAGTTATACTTATAAAAAAAAATAAAAATTTATATTTCAAAAAATTTTCTCATCCATTAAAAGTTAATCATTAATTTCACTATTTTTTCTTTCAATTTTCCAATTACCGATAACAAGTATATCCATTTTAGTTCGAAGAAAAGTTTCTAAAGCTTCCTCCGGTCTACAAACAACTGGCTCATTTTCATTAAAAGAAGTGTTCAAAACAATTGGTACACCTGTAATTTTTCTAAATTCATTAATTAAAGCATGGTATTTAGGATTTGTTTTTTCTTTTACTGTTTGTAAACGTCCAGATCCATCTACATGAGTAACTGCAGGGATCTTTAATCTTTTTTCTTTTATAATTTGATATACTTGCATCATAAATGGGACATCATCACTTTGTTCAAACCATTCAGACACAAATTCATGCAATATGGATGGTGCAAATGGTCGAAAAGATTCACGACGCTTTATTTTTAGATTTAAAATATCTTTCATATCAGAACGACGTGGATCACAGATTATACTTCGATTACCTAAAGCACGAGGTCCCCACTCCATACGTCCTTGAAACCAACCAATTACCTTGCCATCAGCTATTTCAGCTGCAGTTTTTTTAGTAAGCTCAGAGATATTAGTAATATGCTTCACGATACAGTTTTTTATTTTATCTTTTTGATTATCTAGTAGCTTGCCAATATATTCATCATCAAAAGAAGGGCCCCAATAGGCATGATCATGAGGTGCTATTCTTTGTTTTGCTTTTTCACCACCAACTTTATGCCAAGTCATCAATGCAGCTCCTATTGCACCACCAGCATCACCTGCTGCTGATTGAACATAAACTTTCTTAAAAGGAGTATTTAAAAGTACTTTACCATTTGCAACTGAATTCATTCCACAACCACCAGCAATTGCAATATTATCCAAATTATATCTAGAATGTAATTTATTAAGTAAATGAAAAAATGCCTCTTCATAAAATGCCTGTACTGAATGTGCAATATCTTTATGATGTTGGGTCAGCTTTTCATTTTTTGAGCGCGCAGGTCCCAAAAGTTTTTCCATTTCCGGTGAAAATAAAGTTCCTACATGTGGTGTACCACTCTCCCATTTGTTATCAACCTTTTCTCGGTGGTGTCTAAAATAATTAAGATTTAATTCAAAACCACCCTCAGGTTTTAATTTAACGATTTTTCTCATTTGATTAATATAAGTTGGTTTTCCATATGGGGCCAAACCCATTACCTTATATTCATCACCATAATTATGAAAACCAATAAACTGGGTCAGCGCCTGGTAAAATGCACCTAAAGAATGTGGAAAATAAATACGCTCTTTTACATCAATCTTTATATCACTTCCAATTCCCCAAGCTGTACTTGCAAAATCTCCAAAGCCATCAACAGATATCAATACCGCATCGTTAAAAGGCGAAACATGAAATGCAGATGATAAATGAGCAATATGATGCTCTACGGCATGAACTGTACCTGTAAATTTAGAGTCTGGAAATGCTTTTAAACAATGATCTTTGATGCGAACACGTTCAAGTTTATTACGAAATTTATCAATTAATTTTTTAATAGTAGGGCGCTTATTGAGTGTAAAAACAATTTTTTTACCAAGGTTGGCTTTTGCATCTTGGTTTAAAGCTAAATGTTGAACATCTTTTAAATTTATTTTACCTTCACTTAAACACCAACGAATTGCCTCTGTTGGAAAACCTGCCCAATGTTTTATTCTTCTAAATCGCTCTTCCTCAGCTGCTGCAATCAGAACACCATTTCTTAAAAGACAAGCTGAAGAGTCGCCATGAAATGCATTTAAACCTAGTATGTACATGTTAATAGATAATAATTTTTTTTAATGATTTATATTTTTGTATACATTATAATTTAATCGAGCGCATTTTTTTAAATCAAGTTTTTTTAGAGAGACTTGTCTAGCTAATTTGCCGAAGGAAATCCTAAGTTTAGAGTTTTTAATCAATTTAGATATAGCCTCTGCTAAAGCTTTTTCATCATTTGGATTGATAATTATGCCATTTATGTCATTTTTGATAAATTTTTTTATATCACCAACATCTGTTGAAATAATTGCTTTTTTCATGGCCATTGCTTCCCATACCGACAAAGGTGATGACTCATAGTAAGAACTACAAACATAAATATCTATAGCTTTTAATAAAGGCCTAGTATCTTTTCTCAAACCAACAAAATGAACATTTTTAATTTTATTTTCTTTTAAGAATTCCTTTAAAAGATTAAAATATTCTTTCTGGCTCTTAAAAATTTCTCCAATAATAAGAAAGATTATATCATTTCTAGAAAAAGATAATTCTTTTACACACTTAACCAATGTGAGATAGCCTTTTACCGGATTTATATTTCCAACAAGGCCAACAATAATTTTTTTTTTAAAATTTTTTTTTTTTATAAATTTATCAATCGGTAGTGTTAAATTTGGGTTAAATAGATTAACATCAACTGGGGACTGTATTACATAATTTTTTTTTTTTGATGGAATAAGTTTTTTATAATATTTCTTTGATCTATAGGAGGCATAAATATAAACATCTGCTAAGTCGCTTATTAAAAAAAAAAAAGCTCTAATTACTTTGGGTGCATAAGTGTCATTTAATTCCCAAACTACTTTTTTACCAACTAACTTTGCTGCGATAACGCCTTTTATTTGCCAACTCCCACCACTTACATGAATAATGTCAAATTTATATTTTTTAAACAACAATGATAATTTCATCACTTCTATTGGAAATAAAAAAACATATTTTAGTATTGAAATCCAGTTTCGTCTTAAAGTTGTTAAATCAACAGATAAAGTTTTTATATTTAAAGATTTACATTTTTTTTTAAAAATTTTAGAATTTTGGCTTGGTAGAATAAGTGTCATGTCAATTTTTTTATTTAGAGATAATGCTAAATTAAACATTCTAAGCTGGGGACCGCCCATTCTACCTTCTTCAATTATGTTTCCAACTTGAATTTTTCGATTAAGAGAATTAGACATTATTTATTGATTAATTAATATTGATTTTTTTAACATAAATTAATTTTGAACTACATTAGTTAAGTTATTTTTTTCTTAAAAAATAACTAATTGAAAGTAATACAAATATTATAAAAATTAAATTTATAAAAAAAATGATTAATTTAGTTGATATACTTCCTCTCCAAATTATAAATCCTAGATAGCTAATTGATGATAAAGAAATTAACTGAATATCTGATAAATTATCATTTTTAATTAAATCATAGTTCTTTGAAAAAATGCCAAATAAGAAAAAAAATATAAAAACACCAATTGTTTTGAAATTCCAATAAACTTCACCTATTAAAGTTACTGATTGGGATGTCCCTCCAACAAAAGCATTTTTTCTTAAACCAGTAATAAGCGCATTAGTATCAAGAGGTTTAGATGGCCAAATATCTCTTGGGATAAAAGAAAAGAATATCTTAAATAAAGATTTTCCATATAAAAATCCATCTTCAATATTTAAAATGAACATTAAATTATCAAATGCAGGCATAAAATCGTAATTAGCAACAAAGGCGTTTAAAGGTTGAATTAATTTAAAAATAATGTCTTCATTTACACCAAGACCAGATCGCATGTAGGTATTATAAAATATTCCAATAATAGTTAATAAAGTTAATATTATAAATGTGGGAAAAATAATTTTTTTTGAATTGTAGTTTAAACAAATAAAAAAAAGTGAAATAATTAAAATTTTTACCAAATCTCTTCTTGCAGCAAAAAACTGTGTTGATAAATACATCATTAATAATGCAAAAATAGATATATAAATAAGTTTTTTTAAATTAGAAATTTTTGAACGCTCTATGACTACACATATAAGAATATAAATTAATATTAATGGTTGAAGGCCAGGAATTCTATAATACAGCAAGCCAATTAATAATAAAATACAAATTATAATTTCACTGAGGTAAAAATTTCTTTTAATTTTTAAAAAATAAATTTTCTTTTTTAAAACAAAAAAACCAATTAAAAAAGAAATAAAGCTTAAAACAGTTAAATACTGAATTTTTATAATTTTTTCTAAATCATAACCGTTAAAATATGGAAAATTATCAAATAGAAAATCTTGATAAAAATAATAAAGAAATAAAGGTAGATGAATATAAAAAAATATTGCAGTTGAAAAACTTTCTTTGAACCCATAAAAAAATTCTTTTTGATTGAATATTAAACTATAGAAAATTATAGTTGAAAGTATAAATATAAATATATCCATTATTAATATATAGTTTATCTAGTGAATAAATAAAATAAGTATGCAAAAAAATATTAAAATAAATAATCTCTATTTAGTTTTAATTATTGCTTTTTCTTTATGCATAAGAATTTTTAATTTATTCATTTTTGAGGGTTATGACAGCAAATTTATAGAGGATAGTGCTGGATACTTTAACATTGCAATTTTTGCTGAAGAGAATGGTATATTAAATTGGGAAAATCATAGAAGGCCACCATTTATATCATTCATTGTAATTCCAATTATCAAAATATTCAGTGAAGATTTGTCAATAATTATCATAAAATTTTTGATGATATTTCTTTCTGTTTTTACCTGTATTGCTTTATATTTTTTATCTTATGAAATTACCAAAAATAATAAAATTTCTTTTATAGTAAGTTTAATTTATTCAATTTATCCTTATTCTGTATTTACATCAGGAAGATTTTTAACAGAAAATTTAGCATCTCTATTAATTTGTTTTATTTCTATATTTTTGATAAAATTTATAAATAATCCAAAATTCAAATTTTTAATTTTTGCATCTTTTTTAATGGGACTATTGTCTTTAACAAGGTCTTCATATTATTATTTACCTTTTTTTTTAATTTTCATAATAATATTTGTTAATGTATCCAAGTTTAAAAAAATTTTATCTGTAATTCTAATTTTTATTACTTTTTATTTAACAATTTCTCCATGGATAATTAAAAATTATATTCAATTAAATGCATTTGTACCAACAACGACCAGGTTAGGAACTGGTTTGTGGTTAACAAATAATGATTTTACTAATAAATATATCAAAATGGGAGGATATGCAAAAACTGAGAAATTTCATAATGAATCTAATAAAGCCACTTTGTTGGGTCCAATAGAAGGGTCTAACTACCTAAAAGAAAAGGCCTTGAATGAAATACTCAATAATAAAAGTGAGTTTATAAAAGTTTGTTTTTTTAGATTTTTGAATTTCTTTAACCCAAAGCCTAATCCCTATGCAGATTTCAAGGTCAAGGATATGATTATGATTTTATTCTTTACCCCTTTTTTAGTAATTTTTTTTATTAGCTTGTTTAGAAGTAAGTACAATTTAGAAAAATTTTCACTATTAATAATTATTGTATATGCATTACTATCTAGTATGCCATTTTATGGGATTCCAAGATTTAGATTACCTGTTGATAGTTTAATCTTTTTGTTATCTATAATCTTTATATTTGAAAATAATAATTACAAAATTTTTTTAAAAAAATTGTTTTAATTTTAAGACAAAATAAATTTGATATATTTGTTAAATATGTAATTTCTATCATATCTCCATGAAACCAATAATTTTAAATTTCTAAATGAATAATAATTTTCACATACCTTGTTAAGAGCTTTATCTATTTCATGAATTAATGAAATATTAATTGACTTATTTTTTATTTTGACAGAAGAAAATTTTGATAATTCACTGAAAGAACCACCCTCAATAAAACAGCTAGGTATCCCACTTGATATTAACTCTATATAAGAGTTTGGACAACTGGCATTAAACTCGACAGGAAAATAAATCATTTTATTTTTATTGAGCAACTGAAGAAGTTTTTTTCTTGGAACGTAACCTAAAAATTTTATATATTTGTCATTTCTAAATTTAGCTTGTACTTCAGGATTAATATTCCCAAGTATAAAAACATTTTTTATATATTTATTACGTTTACTAGCTAAAAATAATAATTTCAAAAGTTGATTTGTTTTTTTATCATTTTGGACATTACCTTCCATAATTAAAATATTAAATTCTTTTTTAAAATTATATTTGGGTATAAATTTATTAAAGGAAGGATTGTGTATAATCTTATAATTTTTTTTTGTTTTGCCAAATTTATATTCCCATCTTTCTTTTACAAATAAACTTTGATATATAATTCTATCTGCAATTAAAATCCTAATTATATTCATGGATAAATTTGATAAAAGAACTTTGATTTTTAATCTTAAATTTTCAAAGTCATTCAAATTATATACACCATCTAATCTTTGTATTATTTTAGCTCCAATAAGTTTTTGATAAATTAAATAAATTAACCTTCTTGAGCCCGCATTTACTAATATAATTTTTTTTTTTAAAAAAAAGTTTTCACAAAAATCATATTTAATATCTTTATCTTCTAGCCAATTAATAAATTTCATCTGAAAATTTTTAGGGCCTCCATCAGAATTTATTTTTCTTAGAAACGATATATTCATAAATTATCTCTTAAATAAAAATATTTTCTTAAAACTACTAATTGGTAAAAACGATATTAAAAAATAAATATAAAGCTTAGAACAATGTAAAAGTTTAAAATTTTCTATTATTAATTTTCTTGCTAATACATTTCTTCCATTTTTAATAACTAACATTATGGATCCCAATAAAGTATTTTTTCTCATTAATAAAAATTTTTTTTGATCTTTTATATTAAGTTTTAAAAATTTTATTTTTTGCCAATATAAAAAATGAAATTTACTCCATTGTTCAAGATTTTTTGTAAGACTATTTTGGTTGTTAGTTTCATAAAAAGTTAAAGGTTCTGAATTAAAATAAATTTTACAATTATTAATTACCCATCTTAAGAAAATTTCACTATCTCCTCCCTGTTTTTGATCTTCATCATGAAAACCTAAATCCAAAAAAACTTTTTTTTTAACCATTAATGTACTCGGGGGATGGAAACTATATCTTCCCTCTGGTTTTATATAATTACTTATTGTAACAGCTCCACCTTTAGTAATTTTATCACAAAAAATTTTTTCTTTATTAAATCTAATACCAAGATTTTTTTCTCCAGAAATTGAGAATGCGTTACATACAAAAATATCAAAATTTGGATTATTCGTGTAATTCTCTGCTTGAATTTTAATCTTATCTTCATGCCAATAATCATCTACATCTAGAAAACAAACAAATTCACTTTTTGAGAAGTTAATACCTAAATTTTTTGCAGACTCACACCCACCATTTTTTTTTTTGACTATTATTAAATCAGAATAAATTTTTTTTGCAAATTTTGCGGTATTATCTGTGGACCCATCGTCTACCAATATAATTTCTTTAATCAGATCAAATCTTGATTGTTTTAAAACTGATTTTAAAGACCTTTCGATATATTCTTGACCATTATAAACTGGTATTATTACGCTTATCATTTATTTTTTTGCAGATACCATTTAATAAATTTTTTAATTCCAATATTTAAATTTGTTTTAGGTTTATAATTAATTAGTTTTTTTAATTTTATAAGAGATGCGCTAGTATATTCAACGTCTCCTTTTTGAGCCTCTATAAATTTAAGTTTTGCTTTTTTATTTAGATACTTTTGTAAATATTTGATAAAGTCTGATAACTTATCTGGTTTTCCTTTTCCTACATTTAATATTCTAAAATAATTTTTATTTTTTAATGGTGGTTTTTTTAATAATTTTATAAATATGTTAACAACATCATCAATATAAGTAAAATCTCTCATTTGTTTTCCAAAATTATATATTTCTATTTCCTTATTTTTAATTATTTTTTCAGCAAAAGAATAATATGCCATATCAGGTCTCCCATAAGGTCCGTAAACCGTAAATAATCTCGCTACAGTTATTGGTAATTTATAAATATGAGAATAAGAATGGCTGATTACTTCATTAGATTTTTTTGTTGCTGCATAAAATTGAATTGGAAAATCTGTATTATCATTTTCTTTAAAATATTTTTTTTGACTCACACCATAAACACTACTTGTGCTTGCTAATATAATATGATTAATTTTTTTAAGTTTCAAAATCTCTAGTAAATTAAAATATCCTACAAGATTAGATTTTAGATATTCTTTAGGTTTCTTTAAAGAATGTCTCACACCAGCTTGTGCTGCAAAATGTAAAACATAATCAATTTTATGAGTATGAATTATGTTGTATAATCTTGAAAAATTAGCCAAATTAATTTTAAAGAAATTAAATTTTTTAAAATTCTTTAATATGTTGAGTCTTTTTTTTTTTAAATTTATTGAATAGTAACTATTTAAATTATCTATGCCTATAACTTTAAAATTATTTTCTAATAGTTTCTTTGTGACATGAAATCCAATAAAACCAGCACATCCAGTAACTAATACAACTTTCATATTTCTATTATCTTAAATCTTTGTTAATTTCATTTTTACAAATACTTAAAAAATTATCTGAAATAACCTTATAATCATACTTTAGTTTTATTCTATTTAACCTTTTTTTTTCAAATAATTTATTTTTTCTTTTTAAATTTAAACATATCTTTATTTTTTTCGCTAAATCTTTGATATCACCTGTTTTATAGCAAATCCCTATCCCATCTTGCTCTTTTTCTTTTGAAGCCATATCGTCTGTCATTACAACAGGAATTCCACAAAAAGCACAATCAATTGTGCTTAAAGAAGTTCCAAATGGAAAAACAACAACATCTGCATCATTATAAATATTTCCTAATTTCTGATAACTTTGAAACTTTATAATTTTTAATCTTGAAGTTATTTTTTTTTTTTAAATAAATTTTTGATTTTATTCACAACATTAATGTCTCCACTTCCATAATATATCAATTCAATATTGTATCCTTCCTCAATGAGAATAATTGTAGCCTTTGCTAAAAAATCCGGTCTTTTATCAAAATTTAACTTACCAGTTTGTATAATCTTTATTTTATTTCTATTTTTTTTCGTTTTTGGATAAAAGATACTACTGTCAGTTCCTAAAGGTAATAATTTTACTTTTGATTTTGAATAGCCCTCTTTTTGAATCAAATATTGACAGGTTTCTTTTGTAACACCAAAAATAATATTTGAATTTCTTTCTATAAATTTTGAAATAAATTTTTTAATAAAAAAATAATATAATTTTCCAAAAATATTATTTTTTACAATTGAAAAAATCATATGATTATCTAAAAAAATAGGAATATTTAATTTTTTAGCAACTAAAACAGATCTAATTGATGAGAAGCTTGCAGTTCCATGACACATAATTACATCAGGTTTCAAATATTTAATATCCCTCTCTAGATTTAAAATCCATGGTCTTTTAGCAAATTCAAATAAAATCTTATTATTGAATATTTTTACACGATCAATTGTTATTTTTTTTGGGAGAAAATTTCTTGGTCCTAAAAATTTTTTCCATGTACTATTGTAATTTGGAATTGGATAGTAACTATTGCCTGTTAATATATATACTGAGTTTTTTTTACTTATTGCATTAAATTTTGGTAGAATAAATTCTTGATAGCCCATTGTTGGCATTAAATAGTCTACTATGTGAACAATTTTCATTAATTTAATTTAAAAAATTAATTATTTTTTTAACTATTGCTGATGATGCCTTACCGTTTCCAAATAATGATTTTTTGTGAACTCCTTTATATCTTAATAATTTTTTAAATGAATTTAAAATTTTTGTTTTATTAGGTGAAATATTGATACAAAATTTTTGTGAAATGATTTCTGGCCAAACTGGGTTATCTAAAATGAATAAACTCTTTTTTTTTGCAAAATATGCCTCTCTAACAAGTCCACCCGAGTCAGTAATTACATATTTACAAGATAATAAATAACTCATCATTTCTTTATAACCTATTGGATCAATCACCTTAAAATCACAAATTATATTTCTTGCAAAAATTTTTTTCTTTGTTCTTGGATGCAATATTAAGATTACAGGTATAGATTTGTTTATCTCATTTAGTGCCATAATAATATTTTTTAAACAATTTTCTCTCTCAACATTACTTTCTCTATGTATTGTGCTGAGTATATAATCTTTTTTTTGTGAAATAATTTTTTTTGTTTGATTATTTTTAAATTTTTTAAATAAATCATACATAACATCACCTGATTTCACAATTTTAGAGTTTATAGTATTTAAATTAAACCCTTCTTTAATTAAATTTTTTACGTTTAGTTCTGTGGCACAGAAGTTAATATCAGAAATTCTATCAATCAAATATCTGTTACTCTCTTCGGGCATATTCTCATCGTAATTTCTGACACCAGACTCAATATGAAATAAAGGTATATTTCTTTTTTTTGCACAAAGTGCAGCGCCCAATGAACTATTGGTATCACCATAAACTATTACACCATCTGGTTTTTCTTTTTCATAAATATTATCTAGTTTTAAAAGGATTTCTGATAACATCAAATTATGTGATAAATTATTTACATTTAAATTATATTTAGCTTTCTTAATTTTTAATTTTTTAAAAAAAATTTTTGACATGTTTTCATCATAATGTTGACCAGTGTGTATTATTGTTTCATTTAAATTCTTGTAAGTTTTGATTATTTTTGAAACCATCGCCGCTTTTATAAATTGAGGTCTGGCACCAACAACAGTTAATAAAAATTTTTTTTTCATTTAATAAAAGTATTATAGTTTAATTTAAAGTCTGGTTATCTTTAATATTTCAATCAAAACATTTTGAAATTTGTTTTTGCTGATTATCTTTTAAATATGGGTGAAAAGGAATGCTTAGAACTTCTGAAACAATTTGCTCAACATTTTTAAGTTTATAACTTTTATCCAAAAATGCTTTTTGTTTGTATAAAGGAGTTGGATAAAAAACATTATATGGAATTTTATTTTTTTTTAGATTTTCAACTATTTGTTTTCTGTTCTTTACTCTAACCGTATATTGGGCGTATACCGATTCATTAAAATTCTCAATTAATGGTATTTGAATTATGTTTTTCTTATCTCTCAATAAATTATCATATTTATTTGCTACATTTTGGCGTAAACTTTTTTCCTTCTCAAATATTTTTAATTTTAAATTAATAATTGCAGCCTGAAGAGAGTCCATCCTAGCATTATGTCCAATTATTTGATGATAATTTTTTTTAATTTGACCATGATTTCTCAACATTTTAATTTTCTTTAATAATAACATATTATTTGTAAAACAAGCACCTCCATCACCATAAGAACCTAACGGCTTGCTTGGAAAAAAACTTGTGCAAGATATATCTCCTAAATTACATGAAAATTTATTTTTGTATTTTGCACCAAAACTTTGTGCCGCGTCTTCAATAATAAATATTTTTCTTCCCTTAATTATTTTTCTTATTTCTGAATAATCACAACATTGACCAAATATATTAACTGTCAATATCGCTTTTGTTTTTTTTGTTATTTTTTTTTTAATTAAATTTGGATCAATATTAAAATTTTTTTTATCGATGTCTACATAAACAGGTTTTGCTCCTAAGAATTTTATCATCTCTGAATTTGAAGCCCACGTAAAAGGAGTTGTGATAACCTCATCACCAGATTTAATATTTATTGCCATTAAAGCCAAAAGTATTGCGTCTGTTCCAGAACTAACACATATAGCCTTGCTCTTTACATAATTGGATAAGTTTAATTCTAATTCATCTACTTCTGGACCAAGAATAAATTTTTTGTGTTTAAAAATTTTAGAAAACTTACTATCTATCTTTTTTTTAATAATCTTATGAATGGGATCTAAATCAATAAATTTCATTTTTAAATTCTATTATTTAATTTTATCTTTAAAAGTACTTTTAATTTAAGGTTAATTTACATTTAAAAATTTCATTTTAGAAGAAATTTTATCTAAAATTCGATAACTATTTAATACATCTTGATTTGAAGATATTTTTTTCATCAAATTTTTATCTCTTTTCAAGAATTGATACAAATTTAAATAAAAAACTTTCAACCCTTTGCCAAAAGTTTTCTGTTCAGTTAAAAATTTACTCTTATTTTTTGTTAGATATCTTTTTATTTTTTGATTAGAATTTTCAACAAAAATCTTATCATTATTGATTATTAAAGAAGCGTTTTTAGCTAAAATTGTACAAATTGGTTTTAAATTTTTTTTATAACTTTTAATTGAATAATTAATAGATACAAATATTTTTTTTTTAAAAAAAAGAGAAATCTGTCCTGAGTTTTCATTCATATTTCTTTTTTTAATTAGCTTAAATCCACTTGAGGTTTTTATATCACCAAAAAACCAATACAATAAATCAATGTAATGACTTATTTGATTATATAAAGTTCCTCCATCAAGTTTTCTTTTTCCTTTCCATTTTGAATCTAAAAAATATTTATCCGACCTATTTAAAAAAATATTCCAATTAACATAATGTATTTTATCTAAATAGTTATTGTTTAAAATTTCTTTTAATTTTTTAAAAACAGGATTCATTCGCATTTGTTTAACAACTATTATTTTTTTTTTATTATTCTTTGCAATTTTAATTACTTCTTTTGCATCTTTTAAATTTAAAGATAGTGGTTTTTCTACAACTACATTTTGCACTTTACTTAATGCTATCTTTGTGAATTTAGAATGTAAATAAGTGGGGGCGCAAATAACTATTATGTCTAAATTTTCTGGTATAAATTTTTTTGAAAAAGTTTTTAGTATCGTAACATTTTTTGGTATTTTGACGGTTCCTTCTTTAATAATTTTTTCATCAAAAATGACACTTAATTCAAAATATTTACTAAGATTTATTATGGCATCAACATGGCTTTTTCCAATATGTCCATATCCAACTAATCCTAACTTATATTTTTTACTCATTTAGATCCTTATTATCTTATCATCGGGGGACCAGACACCCCTAGAGTCAAATATTATTTTCGAGTGACGTTTAATTAAGTTATAATCTATATTATCATGATCTGTTGATATCATTACACAATCAAATTCTTTTAAATTTGATTTATTTATATCTATACTTTTCAAATTAATATTATGCTTTCTTGTTGTTGGAAAAATTTTTACAAAAGGATCATGATAACTTACCTTAGAACCTTTTCTAATTAATTCAGAAATAATAGCTATAGATGGTGACTCTCTACAGTCATCAATATTTTTTTTATAAGCAACTCCAATTATCAAAATTTTTTTATTTTTTAAAATCTTCAAATGTTTAGTAATTTTAGCAATTATAAACTTTTGAACATCTAAATTAGTCTGATGAGCTAATTCAATAAATTTTGTTTTTAATCCAAATTTATTTGCTTTCCATTTAAGATAAAAGGGATCTAAAGGAATACAATGTCCTCCTACACCAGGTCCTGGATAAAATGGCATAAAACCAAATGGTTTACTTGAAGCCGTTTTAATAATTTCAAATATATCCACACCCATTTTATCAGCAATAATTTTTAATTCATTAACTAGACCTATATTTATTGATCTAAATACATTTTCTAAAATTTTAGAAAATTCAGCAGTTTTTAAATCTTTTGCGATCAAAACTTTTTTAAACACTTTGGAATAATAAAATTTACCAATTTTAACACATTCTTCACTGTAACCTGATATTATTTTTGGTATTAAATTCATCTTCATTTTATTACCTGGATCTTCTCTTTCAGGTGAGTAAATTACATTAAAATTTTTACCAACTTTAAATTTTTTTTCCAAAGCTTTAACTATTATTTCTTCCGTTGTGCCAGGATAAGTGGAACTTTCTAAACTTAATGTCTGACCTTTTCTTAGAAAGGGCTTTATTTTTTTAAGACACGATTTGATGTAACTAAGGTCTGGCTTTAAATTTGGTTTTAGAGGTGTTGGTAAGCATAAAATTATTAAGTCTAAGTTTTTTATTAATGAATAATCTGTTGTGACTTTATTTTTATTAATAAAATTTTTAACATCTAAGGATTTAATATGGCTTATATAACTTTTACCTTTCAAAATAAGATTTAACTTTGACCCATCCTCATCAAATCCATAAACAATAAAGGGTTTTTTTTTTCCAAAATTTATAGCTAAAGGAAGGCCTACATATCCTAGACCAATTATTCCAATTTTTTTTTTCATAAGTAAATTCTTAAATTAAACAATCTAATAACATCTATATCAGACATATCAATATTTTGTGTGATAATTTCCGAATGATATACATAAATCATATTATCAATAAACTAAATTAATTTATATGTTTAATAACATTTTTGTTTTTAAATTTTCTAAAAATGATTGTGATTAGTCTTATTAAAATTTATTTTAAGATTTTACTAACTTTTTTTATTATCCTAGCTGGGTTACCTAATACTAAGTGATTGTCTGGAACATCTTTTGTAACTACGGATCCTGCTCCAATCAGAGAATACTTTCCAATTTTTACACCACAAATAATCGTTGCATTAGCTCCAATTGTAGCTCCTTTAGATATTAATGTTTTCTCATATAAACCTTTTTTATTTATAAATGATCTAGGTTTTTTTATATTTGTGAAAACAACACTAGGTCCAATAAAAACATCATCCTTTAGATTAACCCCTGAATAGATAGAAACATTATTTTGAATCTTTACTCTATTTCCAATTGAGACGTTTTCACCCACAAATACATTTTGTCCAAAATTACAATTATTTCCAATTTTAACATTTTTACTAATATGTGAAAAATGCCAAATTTTAGTTCCTGTGCCAATTTTTGAACCTTTATCAATAAAAGAAGATGAGTGAAGAAAAAAATTTTTATTCATATTTTTAATATATTTTTTATACTCTTAATTCAAAATTATCAAAATTTAATATTAAAGTATATATTTTTCGATTTTAGTTTTAAATATATTGTAAAAATTTAAATCAAAATCTATGGTTTGATTGGTAAATGCTTTAGGTTTAACATTCCATATCACTCCATCTTTATCTTTAATCATATAATTACCTGAAATTTGACTAGCGTAAATTTTTACTTCTTCAATTTGTTTATCAATTAAACTATTTGACCATTTTAATTTCATAATATTTCCTAATTCAGAAAATGAATTTATCTTAAAACAACTTTTTAAATACCCATAAGAGGGATGTCCTATAATAACAGTTTTTTTTCCTAATGCTAAACTTTCTAATCCAGTTGTTCCAGATGCTGTAATCACACATTCAGCATTCTTTAAAATCTCATTACTTAAAACAGAATAATTTACTACATGAACATTAAAAATTTTATTAAGATCTTTTAAGAATTTAATTGTATTCCTACCCTTCATATTTGGATGTAACTTTACTACTAATTTATAATTAATTGGAATATTCAATGAAATTAATTTAACGTTACTTAATTCATCGAAAAAATCTATACCTCTTATTAAAGTTGAAGCCTCTGGAATTGTTGCTAAAGGATAATAGACATATTTATTTTTGGGTAGAAAATCCTGACTATTCTTATTCTGATAATATAATCTAATGTAATGCATTATATTAAACTTTAATCTTTGAAATCTAGTAGGAGACATAAAATGTGTCTCTGGGTCTAAAATAAAATTTTTAATAAATCTAAAGATATTTTTTGCAGTAACTCTTTTTGTACTATGGACTCTTTTTATATGTTGATTGTGGACTAAATTTTGCTCACTTTTTTTTATTCTTTCGAGATAATCATTATATAGATCCAATCCATCGTTTGAAACTTTAGCTTCATCAAATCTGTCAAAAATTTCACTTATGTATTCTTTGTTATTATCTGCTAAAAAAAAACCAGTAATCATTCTTACTTCAGTAAGGGTATAAAACTTTATTTGGTACTTTATCGATAAAAAATATAAAATTTCTGATACGATCGATGCACACGTATACACAAAAATAATTTTTTTTCCTTTAACTATTTGATCAATATTTTCAATTAAAGCACATGTAAAATTTATAATATCTCTGTGTGATATCTTGCCACTATATTCCATATCATGGGTATGCCTCACGAACGTTCTTTCCGAATAAGCCAATCTTGTCAAACTGGTACCAATAAATTTTTCAATTTTTTCTATCTCTTCCTCGGAATAATCTTTATTTTTTTTTAAAATATTTTCCTGCTCCTCCTCTACATTAACTATTTTTTCATAATTTACCTCTTTCTGCTCTTTTAAAAATTTAAAATTATGTTTTCCAAAAACAATTTTTGAAATCTTTAGTTCTTGGAATTCTTTGGATATTAAACGCGAAATTGAGTGCGTTCTGTTAGTAAATCCACTATAGCCTGTAAAAATTAATAAAGTCATTAGGTATATAATCTTAATTTTTAAATAATTTACAAATTGTTAATAATGCCTGGTTTATATTATTAGGTATTGATTTTGAATTGTTATAAACAAAATGATTAATAAATTTTTTATTATTTTTACTACAATCTCTTTTATAATCTTTTTTTAAAATTGTAATTGATTTTGAAGCTTTATTGCAAAAATTTCTAAGCTCATCTCTATTTGCTAGATTATAACCAGCATTATACTTGCTGCTGGCTAAAGTATTACAAGTTAGGTATTTAGGAAGAACTGTAATTTTTTCTTTCATAAAAGATTCAAAGGTAATATCCGTGCCTACATGAAATATAATATCGGCCCAATCAATTAATTTAGAAGAAGAGTATTTTTCTCCTATAAAATATGATTTGAAATTAGATCTTTTTTTTATAAAAACTGGTATTTTTGGAAAATAATTATTATAATTGACCAATATAAGTTCAAATTCTTCATAACTTGAAATAAAATCAATTGTTCTTAAAAGCTCTTCCCAAAAAATATTAACATTTTGCTTTGGTGTAAAAAAAAGTATTTTTATTTTATTTTTTTTACCGACTCTGATATTTCTACCATCTAATTTTAGATTATCCTTAATTTTAAGCCACTCTTCACAATATCTTGGAAAACCAATAGCAATTCCTTTATCTTTATTCATACCTTCTTTTATAGCATCTTCAATTTCAATCGTATTTGTTTTAATAAAATAATCAATTTGATCATATATTTTATCTTTTTTAGTTTTCTCATATTTGTCCATATGAGTATCAATAACCATTTTATTAACACAAACTAATGTGCCATGAGTTAATTCAACTGATAAAGCTTTTTTATTTATTTTTTTTATTTCTGATATTATTTTTAAGTTTTTGCTAGGTAATAAAGTAAATATGAGCGGATTTTTTGATTGTACAAATCTATCTCCCAATTTATTTCTTAAGTCAATTTTGCTTGAAAACAATTTTTCAAATTTAAATAAAATTTTATTTAAAACTTTTGTAAATATAAAATTATTTTTAAGAACTATTATTTTAAATTGTTTTATCAAATTAAAAAAATATCCTTCCTCTAAAAACTCTAAATCTACATTTTTTAGTTTGAGCAATAATCTAATTCTAGGATCTATTTTTTTTAAAAAATTTTCCTTCCTATCAAAAACTAAACCTTTAGCTGTACAATTAAACTGTTTATTCTTAGTCAAAAAATACAAAAATGGTAAATAGTGGTCGATATCTTTATTTCCTAGTATATCCAATCGTTGAATTATAAACACTATGTCAATAGATTTTTTATGAAACTTTTTTTTATTCAACAATTTATTTTATTAAGATTTAATAATAATAGCATTATAAACATAAAAATTTTTTTATACTAGTATAGCAATTTACATTCCATTAAATTTAATCTTTTTAATAAATCTGGATTAGAATTAATTACTTATTCTGAAAGGAGCTCCTTTAAATTTTATATAGTTCAATATTACCATGCCGTACGACCGCCATCCACCGATATAATTGCCCCATTTAAATAACTAGATGCATCACTCAACATCCATAATAATGTTCCTTGATATTCATTTGGTTTTGCAAGACGATCCATTGGTATTCTACTTTTAACTTTATTTAGAAAATCCTCTGACTGTCCATTTTCTACACCTCCAGGACACATTGCGTTACATCGAACTCCTTTATCTGCCCAATACGTTGAGAGATATCTTGTTAAGCCAATTAATCCTGTTTTAACGACAGAATATGTTACGGGTTTTACAGTTCTATTTTCATTGGATTCGTTATCTTTCATATAGAGACGTTGATCTGGTGCTATTAAACCAAGGTCTGAAGATATATTAACTATCGAACCACCATTCTTATTTTTTGCTATTTCTGTTCCATAATGTTTTGAACATAGCCAAGCTCCTGTTAAACCAACTGCTATATCTTGCTCCCATGTTTTTAATGGAAAGTTTTCTAGCTGAGAAAAACTTATATCTTTATTATCCTCAACTTTTGGATTGTTAGCTGCATTATTTACTAATCCATATATTTTGCCAAAACTTTTAATAATTTTAACACAACTGTTGATAATTTCTTTTTCATTAGTTATATCAACTTTTAAACCCATAGCTGGTACGTTATATTTCTGCTGAACTCTCTCTGCTGCTAACAATACTTGTTTTTCATCAACATCAAGTATTATTGGTATGCCACCATAATCTGCAACTATCTCAACATGTTTTTGCCCTAACAGACCTAGGGCTCCAGTAATAATAATTACCCTATTGCTGAGATCAAATAAGTTATGTGATTGTTCAATATTATCTTCAATCATTAGTTAAATGTATAATTTATAATCTTATATTAGACAATGAATTACTTTTTTCAAACTATGATTTGTTGTTTTTACGAGTGTAAGAGTTAAAGTCTGCAACTTTACGAAAAACAGGTTTTACAGGAATGCCTTCGATCATACTTCTTAAGTTTAAATTATTCTTAATTATATTCTTAAAATGACTCATCACTTCATCATACGCACTCAGTGTTTTTTTTATATCTTTATCTTTGTGTGACCAAGATAAAGCATGGTAAGCAGCCCAAAGAATACCTCTACGTATTAACTCTTGTTGAAAAAAAGACTTAATTTCAAGGTCATTATATTTATTTTGACCATTAAAAGAAATTATTGAACGACAGGGGTAACCAATACATTCAATAAATTCTTGTAAATTGTGTTTTTTTGCTAGTTCATTAAATCCCTCTTTAAGTTTTATTCCAACCATACTTAGATGCTTAGGAACATTTTCTTTTTCAATTTTTGGAATACATGCTTTTGCTGCTGCAAGACCTATGCAATCACCACCATAGGTAAATGAAAAAAATGTTTTAGCAAGTGCAGACATGTATTCTTTTTTACCTACTACTGCAGATAGTGGTATTGCGTTTGATATGGCTTTTGCAAAAGTTGCTAGATCAGGAGTAACATTAGTTAGCTCTTGAGCGCCTCCTAGTGAAAATCGAAAACCAGTGATTATCTCATCAAAAATAAGAAGTGCACCATAATGATGCGCCATTTTTTTTACTTCTGAGAGAAAATTTTTTTGACAAAACTTTTTACAAGTATTTTTTTTACAATTTTTTGGACCATAACAAGCTGGCTCAAGAATTGTAAGTGGTTCCATAATCACACAAGAAATTTTATTATGATTTTTTTTGAATATTCTTTCTAGGCTATCAAGATCGTTATAATTGAAGCTATGAGCTAACTTTTGATTAAATTTAGGTATACCACTGTTAAGATCTGTGTTTGCTATATACCAGTCATGCCAACCATGATAACCACAATAAGCAATATGATCTCTTCCAGTAACAGCACGTGCAATTCTTACTGCTATAGTGGTTACATCAGCACCATTTTTACCAAAACGCGCTGACTCAGCACATGGAATTTTATCAATAAGTAATTCTGTTACATCAACTTCCAATTCATTCATTAAAGAAAAAGTTGAGCCCAATTCTAATTGTCTAATTACCGCCTGATTAACATCCGGATCTGCATAACCTAAAATTAGAGGCTGACATCCCATTACATAATCAAGGTATTTGTTGTTATCAACATCCCAAACGTAAGCACCTTTTCCCCGATGTAAATATTTTGGAGCAAAACCATCTACAAATTGAGTTACACCTTTGCTAAATGTTTGGGTACCTGAAGGTATAATTTTTTTTGCTCTTGAATATATTTTATTGGACTGATCTATAATTGGTTTATTTTTTTTCATAAAATCTTCAATGATTAATATTAGCTTTCTTCCATTTTTCAAAATCTTCTGGCATATCAATTTCAATCAAATTTTTCGCATAATCATCTGATAGGAAAATTGGATAAGTTTCTGAACTTAGCAATTCACTGTTAAGATGGTTTAATTCCTTTGCTTTAAAACAACACACATAGTGATAATGCATCCAAGCAAAAGGTAAATCTTGACGTCTATAAATATCATTTTCAATATACTGTGATAATTTCTTATTTTTTTGATCATACTGCCACGTATTTAATGGATGTGTTTTTGCAGGAACAAATGTACACAAACTTCTTATTTCAGATTTTTCAATTATAGTTTTAGCCTGTTCAAAATCAGAATGATTTTTATAAAGAATTGGTAAGTAGAAAAGCCAAAGAATTACATCATTCTGTATCTTTAAGGAATTTATCAAATCCTTAAAAACAGATTTTATTGAAATATCTGAGCTAGACAAGACATCAGATCGTTCATAAACAGTATATTTTTTTCTTTTTGCTTTATCTAGTACAACTATATCGTCACTAGTAACTATAACCTCATCAAGCCATGACAAATCTTTTAAAAAATCTGCTGTATTATCAAAAAATATTTGGTTTTTTTTTGGAAAGCCGATGCTCCCTGCCCTAGCAGGAATAACTCCAATATGCTTAAACTTTTTAGACATTTTTATTTTATATAATCAAACTTATTCATTGACCAATCAATAATTTTCGAGGATTTTCCATATTTATTAAAAGTTTCTTTTGTTTCACCTAGACAAGTAAAATGAGTTTTAGCATATAGCCGCATAGCCGCTTTATTCTCCTTAACAACACCAAAGCGAATTTGCTCAAGTTTTAAATAATTAAAACTAAAATTCTTAATTAGATCAAGTGTTTCTGTGGCTACACCGCAGCCATGAAAACTTTTATCACCTATTAAAATTCCAAATTTACTTTTCATAGTATTAAAATCAATTGGACCAAGTCTTACATTACCTATATGTTTTTTACTCTCTTTATGAATCATTGCAAAAAAATAATCAAAATTACTATAGATCATTTTCTCTGCAAAAAAATGAATATCATCTAAGGAAATGTTATCGTCTGTTTTTATAATGAACCGAGTTACATCTTTGTCTTTCATCCATTTTAAATAATCATACGAAATAAAAATTTTAGAAAAAGGTACTAAATCAATATTTACACCTGTAATTTTTTTTATTGGAGGTCTAGCCATAATTTTAAATTTTTATAAAACCAATTTAATTGATCTTTAAATATTTCTACCCCTTCATCATCACGAAATGCTTGAAAAATTACAATGCCTTGATAGTCATATTTTGTTAAAAGCTCAAAAATTTTTTGGAAATTTACATCTCCTGATCCCAGCGGAACAGAGGTTCCTCCCAATAAACGATCTTTTATATGTAAGTCTGTAATTTTACTTCCATAGGCTTTAAACTCCTCTACAGGATTGTAACCAAGCGCTGCACTATTTCCCATGTCATAATTAACAGTAATATTTTTTGATCCAATAGAATCTAATAAATTTGCAAATTTTGTTGGTGGTAAATCTGTTTCAAGACAAAGATTTATATTTTTATTTTCAGCATTTTTGATTACCGACTTTATATTGTTAATAAAATTTTTTATAACTTTTTCACTCCTTAAGCTTGATTGATCTACGCATGGTATTATTATGTCAGTTACATTTATTAATGATGCATTGTTAATTAACTTTTCAAGAATACCAAGACTTTTATTAACAACATCATTTTTTTTACTATGAATAGGAGCTTCCATGAAATAATCAGCACAGATAGATTCAACTTTTATTTTATTATCTTCTTTTATTTTTTTTATTTCTTCTAATCCAATTTTAGTTAATAATGGATTTTCATCTGCTCTGTGGTAATCAAAAATAAATTCTATTAAGTTTAAACCCAATTTTGATGCAATTGGAAACTCATCTTTCCAATAACCAACTGGATGTGCTTGATATCTGCCTTTGTATTTTGGTAGCAGCCTTCCCTGTATTGTTCCAATTTTATTCAACATTCTAAATAAATGCTATTATGAAATTTTTTTTCAATGAGTGAACGAGGCTTATTTTGTAGTAAATTTTATGATTAAATTTATTGGTATAAATGTTCACGTAATTTTTTTGCTATTGGTTTTTCTGCCTCTATAATTTTTTTTTGACCATCACCTAAAGCTTTTTCAATTTTTCTTACACCACCAACTAATTGCTTTAATCCAGCTGGTTCAAGTGATGCTGCCTGATCAGATCCATACATGGCTCTACTTAATGTGATATGCCGTTCAAGAGATGTAATTCCTAAAGTCGAAGCTGCATATGAAATTGCAAGGCCAGTTTCATGACCACTATAACCTACATCGCAATCAAATTTTTCTCGCAAAGTTTCTATTATTCTAAGATTAGCATCCTCATCTTTCATGGGATATGTTGACACAGTATGCATCAATTCAAATGGACAATTTACTAATTTAAATATGTCTACAGCTTTCTGTATATCCATATATTCTGACATGCCAGTCGAAATAAAAGTATGTTTTCCTTCTTGGGCAATTTTTTTCAACAAATCTTCATAAACAATCATCGCTGAAGCAACCTTGTTATAATTACAATTAAATTGTCTTAAAAATTCTTGACTGTTCAAGTCCCAAGCTGAAGCATACCATTCAATTTTTTTTTTCTTACAGTAAACATCGATTTCTTTGTAATGATCTAAATTAAATTCTAATCCTTTTTTTTGATCTCGTTGGGTTTTGCCCCATTGGCTTTCTCTTGGAGAATCTAAAAATTCTTTTGTATAAACTTGACCTAAATCACGTTTTTGAAATTTTACCGCATCACATCCCGAGTCTTTAGCAATATCAATTAGTTTTTTACAGATTGACATATCTCCATTATGATTGATTCCTATTTCTGCAACGATAAATATTGATTTCATAAGTTTTTTTTTAAACTAATTAAATTTTAAAATTTCTTCACTAAGTAATTAAGTGATACCCGATCCACTTTTTGTGTCAAGTATAAATTTTGTAATTGGTTCTATTTTTTTTAATTTTTATCCTAAACTGAAAATTATAATCCATTAATGTAAATAAATTTCTCATACATTTTATTATCTTTTTGAGCTTACTTTAAAAAGAAAATGCAGTTGGTCTTACAAGATATTGTCTCTACGGGACTTTCTGTGAAAATTTTAGGTTAAATGTACTAACAAGCTTTATTCTAAATATATTAGTTAAAATTTTAAAAAGTTTTTTATTTTAATGCATTTTATGTGTATAAGAGCACAATGACTAAATATATTTTAGGAATTCAATCATATGCTAATCATGATACTGGGGCTTGCATTATTAAATTTAAAAAAAATAAGAATGCAGAAATTATCGCAATAAGTGAAGAGAGAGTTCTAAGAAAAAAATATCCATACACATTTCCAACTCATTCAATTTTATATTGTATGAAATATTTTGGAATAAAAGATCTAAAAAGAATTGATCTTATAGTTAGTGATTGGATAAGAGAAAAGAGATGGCTTAGGTCTGGTCCATCATACAACTATCAAAGTTTTGATTACATCAAAGAAAAATTAAATTTTGATAAAAAAAAAATAGTGCAGATTAGCCATCATCTTGCTCACGCTGCAAGTACTTATTATAGTAGCGATTATAGATCATCTGCCATACTTATTGCTGATGGAAATGGTTCCGATTTAGAAACCAATAGTTTTTTTGAAGGAAAAGGTAATAGAATTAAATTTATTGAAAATTATAAATACCATGGAATTGGTGCTGCATATGGTGCTGTAACAAATCAAATTTTAAATTTAGGAACTGGTGGAGAGGGTAAAACTATGGGTCTTGCGCCTTATGGTCGTTTTAATAAAAAAATTAAAATAAATTGTGAAATGGATGGTATTAAAACTAATTTTAAAAAATTTATGCTAAGGATGCCAACCTCAGATGTTTTAAATCATGTTAATCCAAATTTTAGACCTGATCCTTTGAGAATAATGTTAAAGGCTGCTAATAAAAAAAATATAATGAACAAAACATACGTAGATTGGGCGTACATGATTCAAGATGCTTCTGAAAAAATAATGATTAATTTAGGAAAAAATTTATATGATAAAACAAAAAATAAAAATATATGCCTGGCTGGTGGTGTTGCTTTAAACTCAGTTGCAAATGAAAAACTTTTTAAAAAAAATAATTTTAAAAATATTTTCATATTCCCTGCTTGTAGTGATTCAGGAATTCCATATGGGTTAGCTTTGTGGGGATATCACAATGTATTTAAAGAAAAAAAAAGATTAAAATTTAGAAATGCCTTTACTGGTATTACTTATAATTTAGACCCAACTTTAGAGCTTCTAAAAGAAAATAAAATATCATTTCGCAAAACATCCTTTGCTGAAATTGGAAAATTAATTTCAGAGGGAAACATTATTGGTAATTTTTTTGGTGGAAGTGAATATGGGCCTAGAGCATTAGGCAATAGGAGTATTTTAGCAGACCCAAGGAAGAAACATATAAGAGATTATATTAATAAAACTATAAAACACAGGGAAATTTTCAGACCCTTTGCCCCATCTATTCTTGAGGAACATGCTTACGACTATTTTAAAATAAAAAAATCTCCCTTTATGTTGCGAGTTACAAGTTGTAAAAAAAAAACAATTCCATCTGCACTTCATGTTGATAATACAGCAAGAGTTCAAACAGTTAATAATAAGGATAATCCAAATTTTTATAAAATAATTAAAGAGTTTTACAAAGTTACCGGCGTGCCAGTGTTGCTGAACACATCTTTTAACGACGCTGGAGAGCCATTGGTAGAAAGTCCGCTTGATGCAATAATAACTGCATTAAACACTGATATTAATTACTTGGTTCTAGAGAAATATTTGGTTCCAATTAAATCATTAAACAAAAATATAAAAAATAAATTATTAAAAAAACTTGAAAAAAATAGGAATAAAATAATAAAAGATAACGAGGTTAAAGCATTAAAAATATTAACAAAAAATTATTCAAAAAAAGAATTAAATAAAAAAATAATTCTTAATAATAAGATTGCAATTAATAATTGTTTAAACGAGCCTTTTAATAGAATAAAAAATTACCTAGATAATATTAATAAAACAGAAAATTTTATTATTGTTGGTTCAAATGATCATACTAATATTTTGATTAAATTATTTAAATCAAAATTAAAACAATTTAAAAATATTAAATATTACGAAATAAAGGATAATGATATTTATGATTATAAAAAAAAAATTAAATTTTTAAATAATATTAAATCACTAAAACTAAATATTAATAGCAATATCCTTATTTCTTCTTTTCAATATTTAAATGAAACAACAGAAATAGTTAAGAAAAAAAATTCTAAATCTAATATTTTCTCACCTTATGATAATGGAAGTAGAAGTATTATTGACTATTACTATATAAAAAAATTTAAAGGAAAAAATAAAATTTACAGCAAAAAGATATTTTGAAAAAATCAATTATGAATAACTCAAAAAAAAATGCTTTAATTAAACTTAAACTTTTAGAACTTTATAAAAAAAATAACCCTTCATTACCAACTAATCTTAAATTAAGATTAAAAACTACTGAAAAGACTTTTAATAGATTATCTTTTCCTCTAAGATTTCTTAAAAATTTAACTGTTGGCGATTTTGCTTGTGGCACAGGTGAATATTGTATGGTGGCCTCAAAGTATGCATCAAGAGTTGATGGATATGATTTTAATAAAATTTCAATTGATAAGGCAAAAATTAATTCAAATAAGCTAAAAATAAAAAATTGTAATTTTTATCAAAAAGAATTTTTTTCAATAAAAAAAAAATATGACCTAGTAATCTGTACTGCTGCTCTACATCATTTACCAAATCCATATCAAGGACTTAAATATTTACAACAAAGAGTCAAGAAAGATGGCTTTTTACTTCTTTCTTTTGGATTAGATTCTTCAAATATAACTCATAATTTATTAAAACTTATAGTTAGAAACTGGGGTAAAAATGAAAACGATATAAATAAAAGTTCAAAATTTTTATTTAAAAATCATATTGATAGATGTGTAAAGTTTGGCTTGAGAAAAGAAGAGGCAGTAATTGCAGACCAATTTATAAATACACAACATCATTACATGAATTTAAAAAAAGTTTTTAAGATTCTTGAAAAAAGTTTTGCACTTCATGGTAGTTGGCCTCCTAAATTTTTACCTCAATCAGATTCGATTAACAATATCACAACACAAAACACAGATTTTAGATTTTCTGAAATACTTTGGTCAACTAAAACCATTGATGACAACTTAAGGGCTAAGAATTTTTTAATCAATGCAAATTTAAATTCATTTAAGAAACTCAAATCTACTCTTAATAATAAGTCAAATAAGTCTTTGAATGAAATTCTTAAAAAAAATAAATTTTTATTTTCAAAAAATAATTTTAAATATCAACAATTTGATTTTAGTTTTAGCCTTAATAGTCATGTGATAAACTTTTACAAAGAGTTATTTGAATTAATGATTTTTTTCAATAAAAAGAAGAGAAATTTGCATGAGACAAAAAAAGAAATCGACAAAAAAAAGTTTATTTTTAAAGGTACAAATGGACTTGGTTTAAACCATTTTCTTTTTAGAAAAATAGATGAAAAATAAAAATTTAAAACTTAAAGGCTTTTTTGTTAAAAAAAATTTTTTTACGAAATCTAAAATTTTAGCTTTTGAAAAAAATTTCATTAATTTCATACATAAAGTCACCATTAAAAGTCATAAAGATATCTCAAAAAAAGCTAAATTAATTTTAAATTTTAAAGACAAAATCTTTCAATTAGAAGCTATAAAACTTTTAGAAGAAATTGAATTACAGGATAAATCTTTATTTTATAAAATTTCAAAATGTAGTTCCAGCATTATGTCTATTGATAAAATTGATCAAAATTTAAAAGTTGAAAAAATTTTAAAAAATTTTTTTGGTGTTAACTTTCAAACACTTCAAAGAAGAAAACCAGTAATGCTTTTCAATAAAAAAAATTTGGATAGGCTTAAATATAAATGGCATCAAGAGTCACAATTTTATCCAGATCATGAACTAGGTTTGCATATGTGGTTTCCTGTTTTTAGAAGCGTTAAGAGTAAAAATGATGGAGGGACGGTCTTTGCTTTAAATGGCCACAAAAAAAAATATATTTACGATGAAGTAAAACAAAAAGATAGCTGGACACAAAGAATTCCTAGAATTAATGTAGAAAAAAATTTTAAAATAATCTCACCTTCAGTTGAAAGAGGTGATGTTGTTTTTTTCATTAATCAACAACTTCATAAATCTGATGATCAACATAACATAGTACCAAGAGTATCTTTTGTTATAAGGTATTTATCAAACAAATTTGATAAAAACTTAGTTCTTTTACCTTAAATTTTAAATAAAATAATATTTGTTTGACAATTCCTGCTAGTTCAAATTATATGACTTTTAAAAAATATATTCTTAAGATTTCTTCTAGTAACTCTCTTACTAAACCCGACCCACCTCTAGCGTTAAGTTTAAATGTAGAAATTTTTTTAATCTTTTTATGACTGTCTGAAGGGCAAGCTGAATAACCACATAATTTTAAGGCTTCATAATCATTAAGATCATTTCCCACATATAATGTTCTATCAAGATTAAATAATTTTTTTTTGATAATTTTCTTAATGCAGCAGATTTATTTTGTACACCGAATAAAACTGGGATTTTTAATTTTTAGCACGAGCAGCAACAACTTTATTTTTTTCAGTTGAAATAATATAAATATGCTTTTTAAACTTTCTAAGAACATCAAACGCTAAACCATCAGACCGATTGCAGCTAACCCATTCATTGCCATTTTGATCAAGATGAACTCTATTATCAGTTAATACACCATCAAAATCAAATATGAGTGCATCAACATCATCTAGTCTTATATTTTTTTCTCATTGATAAAATAAAGTTCTTGAATTCAATCTAAGCCTAGTTTTTTTTCTACAAGTTCACACAACAAATGTTCAATTAAAATATGTATCTCTTGAATACGGGCAGTTGTATCCGATGGGATTATCAAGGGAAGGTCCACATGATCTTTACAAACACCTCCTTTTTTACCAAGTAAAGCTATTGTTTTAATTTTCATTTTTTTAGCTTGAATTAATGCCTGTTTAATATTTTCACTTTCTCCAGAGGTTGTAATCACAACTAATACATCTCCTTCACGTCCCAATGCATTTAATTGTCGAGAAAATATTTCCTCATAACTATAATCATTTGCAATACATGTTAAAATTGAGGTATCAGTCGTCAGCGCAATTGATCTCAAGGGTTGGCGGTCTTTTTTAAAACGACCTACAAACTCCGCAGCTATATGTTGGCTATCTGCAGCACTACCACCATTCCCACACCAGAAGATTGTTCCTCCAGATGCAAGTGATTTAGCAATTATGTCAGCAGATTTTTCAATACCATCACCAATTGCAATAAGCGTCTCTTTTAGAACACCAGCATGATCTTCAAATGCACTTTTAATAAGATCTGTATTATTATTAGTTTTCATAACTTATTTAATAAACAATTAATTGGTTTGTTAAGATTATACTACTTAAATATCTAACTAAAAATAAATATTAAATATATTTAATTTTTAATTAATGGCCTTAAGCATACTATTAACTTATTTCTTATAGAATTAAGCATAAAATCATTAAAGTCTATTTGTTTATTTTGACTTCTCCTTTTTTGATTTCTATTATTTTATCGCAAAATTCCAATGTATTTAATCTATGTGCAATTAAGATTATTGTTTTTACTCCATGCATTTTATAGATAGCCTTCATTACTTCTGCTTCGGTATTGACATCTAATGAATTTGTGGCCTCATCTAAAATCAATAATTCTGGGTCATGATAAAGCGCCCTTGCTATTCCTATTCTTTGACGTTGTCCACCTGATAACTTTACGCCACGCTCACCAACGTTAGTTTTATATTGTTGAGGCAACTCATTAACTATGAATTCATGCAAATTTGCAATTTTTGCAGCTCTTTCAATTGCTTTTATATTAAAATTTTTATGATTAATACCAAAAGCTATGTTGGCTGCAATTGTGTCATCAGCTAAATAAATATTTTGTGGTACATAACCAATGGTTTGCTGCCAAGCTCTAAGATTATTTTTTTTAATAACTTGATTGTCTATCTCTAAAGAACCTTTTTGAGGATCAAGAAGACCAAGAATGATATTAAGAATAGTAGTTTTTCCACTACCAGTTGCTCCAATTAATCCAATTGTCTTTTTAGCTGGAATAATTAAATTAATATCTTTTAAAGTTAATTTAGATGCTTCTGGATAAGTGTAATAAATATGATTCAAATTAATTGATTCATTAAGTTTCTTAAAATTTTGATTCTGTTCAAAATTAACAGCTGGTTTTAAATCTTTAACATCATTGTATAAAGTGTCTATTGCAGGACCACTAAAACGCAATAAAGCAACACAACTATAAATACTTTGTATTGATGGCATCAAACGATAACCAGCAAATGTATAAAGCGCAATAGTTGGTATAACTGACACAAAGTTTCCAGTTTTTGTCATTAGATAAATTACAATCAACAAAATACCTCCAAAGGCTGTAGCCTCTACAGCAAATCGAGGTAATTGATTTAAAACCAATGAAGAAGCTTGATATGTCGCATAATTTTTAGCAGGATTTACAAATCTCTCGATATATGTCTCTTCTAACCCAGAAACTTTTATCTCTTTAATCGCACCAAAAGCTTCATTCACACTAGTAAAGCGAAGTTCATTCGCTTTAACTCGCTCTTTGCCAATTTTAACAAGGTAATTTTTGGTAAATTTATAAATAAGCAAATAAATAGTGCCAAATATGAAACCAACTACTAAAGCAAGTTTTGGATCAACTATAAGTAATAAAATTATAATAGCTGATGTTACAAATGTTTGCGCTATAAAACTTATTGCAGGACTTACACCATTACCAACTACAAAGTCTACTTCTGAAAGAATTGACTTTCCTAATTTTGAGCTGTTGCGATTTAAAAACCAACTATAAGGTTGTCTTAGATAACCCTCCACTAGGCGTGAGCTAATGCTGTATCCAAGAGTATGAGTGAATCTAAGTAAGAAGTAAGTTGTAATAGCTTTAAAAGATATAGAAACAATTAATATGATAAATAATACAACACCCAAAAAAAATAAAAATTGCTTTACGTTTTCAACACCGAGTTTATATGAAAATTGAAATATATAATTTAAAGAAGAATTAGTCTCAATTAGACTATTATCTGTTAATACAGCCATGAACGGCATAATTGAAGCTATGCCAATCATATCTAGTAAGGCCATTATTAATGTCATTAATAACAAATAACCTGCCTGAACATTTTCACGCGGTGTTAGAAGGTATAAAAGTTTTTTATAAATTTGCATTAATTCTTCAAAAATTCCTTGTAAGTTTTAGCAAGGCCAACCTTTAAGCTTACCTTAGGCCGCCAACCAAGACTATTGAGTGATTTACTATCTATAAATTTTCTGGGACTTCCATCAAGTTTTGTTGAGTCAAAATTTATCTGACCTTTATAATCAACAACTTTCTTAATAATTTCAGCAAGTTCTTTAATTAAAAGATCTTCACCACTTCCAACATTTAAATAATTACACATCGGCTCAGTATACTTGTCATAATATTTTTTATTTAAATCCATAACATAAATTGAAGCTTTAACCATATCATCCACATATAGAAATTCTCGTCTAGGCGTTCCAGTTCCCCAAATAGTTACCTTTGGTAAATTATTAACTTTTGCATCATGAAAACGATAAATAAGTCCTGGGATAACATGGCTATTTTCTGGGTGATAGTTATCCCCTGGTCCATAAAGATTTGTAGGCATAACACCCCGATAATCAATTCCATGACTTTTACCATATTGACGGTTATAACTTTCACACATTTTAATCCCAGCAATTTTAGCAATTGCGTATGGCTCATTAGTTGGTTCAAGCTTTCCTGATAATAGCTCTTCTTCTTTAATAGGTTGATTTGCAGTTTTTGGGTAGATACAACTTGATCCTAGAAATAGTAATTTTTTAATTCCACTCATAAAAGCGCCATGAATAATGTTTGATTGTATCATTAGATTTTCATATATAAAATCTGCTGGAAAGGTGTCATTTGCATAAATTCCACCAACCTTAGCTGCGGCTAAATAAACTTTATCAATTTTATTATTTTTGAAAAAATCTTGAACTTCTTTTTGATTAAGAAGATTAAGCTCTTTTCTATCTTTTAATATAAGTTCTATTTCTCTATTTTTAAGATGGCGAACTAAAGCAGATCCAACCATACCTTTATGACCAGCTATAAATATTTTTAGTTTAGACATTTTTTTTATTAATAATTAATTAGAAATTATTTTAATATTTAATAAATTATTGATTTTTTGCTAATTTAAGATCTTCTTCAATCATTTCCTTCACTAATTGATCAAATGATATTTTAGGAGTCCAATTTAATTTTTCTTTTGCTTTTCTTGGATCACCCAACAATGTTTGAACTTCTGTTGGTCTAAAATATTTAGAATCAACTTTAATTATATCTTGTCCATTACACGATCCTACTTCTTGCAAACCTTTACCATTCCAAATTATTTCCATATCTAAATTTTTTGATGCCAATTCGATAAAATTTCTAACAGAGTTTTGTTTACCAGTAGCTATAACAAAATCTTCTGGTTTTTTTTGTTGTAACATTAACCATTGTGCCTCAACATAATCTTTGGCGTGCCCCCAATCTCTCATTGCATCAAGGTTTCCAACATATAAATTTTTTTGTAATCCTAATTTTATTCTAGTTAATGCTCGTGTTATTTTTCTAGTTATAAATGTCTCACCTCTTACTGGAGACTCATGATTAAATAAAATCCCATTACACGCAAAGATACCATATGCTTCTCTATAATTGATTGTAATCCAATGCGCATAAAGTTTAGCGACCCCATATGGGCTTCTTGGATAAAAAGGAGTATTTTCATTTTGAGGACTTTCTTTAACTAATCCATAAAGTTCAGAGGTTGAGGCTTGATAATATTTAGTTTTGTTTGCAATTTTTAAAATTCTTATAGCCTCTAAAATTCTAAGAGTACCCAAAGCATCAGAGTTGGCAGTATACTCAGGTTCTTCAAAAGAAACTGCTACATGACTTTGTGCTGCTAAATTATAAATTTCATCAGGCTGAACTTCTTGGATAATTCTAATTAAAGAAGTACCGTCCGTTAAATCACCGTGATGTAAAATAAATTTTCTATTAATTTCATGAGGGTCTTGATATAAGTGATCGATACGATCTGTATTAATTAGAGATGTTCTTCTTTTAATGCCATGTACCTCATAACCTTTATTGAGCAGAAGCTCTGCAAGATAAGATCCATCTTGGCCTGTGATTCCAGTTATTAGGGCTTTTTTCATATAATTAATTTTGTTTATACTAAATTATTTTCTTAATATCCATTATAGCTTGATTAAGACTAAATTTAGACTTCCAATTTAATTCTTTTAACGCTTTTTTAGGGTTGCAAAAAGAGGATACAATATCCCCTTCTCGTCTTTTTATAAATTTAAAAGGAATAGATATACCAGTTTGTCTTTCAAAAGCTCTGATTACCTCCAAAACGCTTTTACCTTTACCAGTGCCAAAATTATAAACTTTCAGACCTTTTTTAAGTCTATTTTTTTTTATCATTGCAATATGTCCCTCTGCTAAGTCCATAACATGAATATAATCTCTAATACAAGTTCCATCTTTTGTTTGATAATTTTTACCAAAAATATTCAGATTAGATATTTTTTTTTGCGCAACATTAATGATAAGTGGAAAAAGATTATTTGGAATACCTCTTGGATTTTCTCTTATTAATCCACTAAAGTGATTACTTATAGGATTAAAGTATCTAGCAATTCTTATGCTCCATTTATTATCAAACTTTGCAACATCTTCTAAAATTTTTTCAATAATAAATTTGCTATTGCTATAGGGGTTATTTGTATTTCCAATTTTATCTTGCTCTTTCCATGGAGGAGTTTGCTTTGCGTCATATACAGAAGCAGAGGAACTGAAGATAATTTTATATACACCTTCTTGCATCATACAATCTAATAAAGATAAGGTAGATCCAACATTGTGCTCAATATAAGTTATTGGCTCTTTGACACTTTCACCGATTGCCTTCAAACCAGCACAATGAATAACACAATAACATTTATGCTTTTTAAAAATAGATTTTAATTTTTTTTTATCTCTAAGATCAATTTTATAAAAAATTATTTTTTGTCCAATAATAAGTTCTATATTTTTTATTGCATTTTCTTTACTATTAGAAAAATTATCTATTATTATTGGTTTAAATCCATTTTTAACTAATGAAACAACACAATGTGAGCCTATATAACCTGCACCACCTGTTATAAAAATTGTTTTCATAAAAAACTTTATACTTTTATTAAAAATTTACTCTAATTAATTTTCAATAAAAAATTGATTCCATTTATCTTTATCTAATTTTACTTCTCCATAAGAGGATGGGGAACCCCAAGTATTATCTTTCCACCAATGTCCATTTTTAATCCACCATACCCTAGGATCACGAAAAGTATCTGCTAAAAAGTCAAATTGTTGCTCGTTCCAACCAACATAATCAAGCCAACGATATAAATCATTTGGTTTTACATGATCTCTCAATTTTATCTCAACGATAGCTTCTTCTCTAGTAATTTTACCTGATCGAATATCTTTTGAGGAATGATCTGAGCATCTTCCATAACCAAATTTAACGAATTTCATATAGTCATGAATACCATTTTCATGCATATCGTCTAGGTTTGACATTCGTCTATAGGTTCTTTGAAAAGGCTCATCAGACTCTTTGAAACCATACTTTTCAATCATCATGGGTCCATGATGATTTGCATCCCAATGAAAAAAATTTGATATGAATAAGCCCCTCACTCCAACTTTTTCTATTTCTTCATCTGAAGGATATTTCCATGCATCAAGCTGTTTAGAATTAAGTGAAATTCTATTTTTTTTTCCTTCTGTTATAGCATCATCTAAACTATATCCTCGACAATCATGCTCAAAAAAACTTCTATAAGTAAATTCAAAAAAATCGTGATAGCTAAACATTCCCCCAACATCACTTCTTCCATGCTCTCCCCAAAACATAAGTGGTATATTATACCTTACGGCTGTTTGTATTGGGTAAGTCCTGATACCCATATGTGCGTGCCAATTCATATCTCCCATCATGGTCATGCCTATTATGTTTAATTTTTTTAAAGTCTTAATTGAAGGAGTAAAAAAAATATGATCTACATCAAACTTTTCTCTCATGTTGTACAAATTTTCGTAACCAGTTTTTGTCCAATTATTTGCATTATATGTGACTAATAAAGGATTTAATTTAAGTTCATTTTTGATTGTATGTATTTGGAAATAACTATCCTTACCTCCACTCACAGGAATAATACAATCATAAGTTAAATTATTTTTACCTCTATATTCTTTAAGATAATCTAAGAGAAGTAATTTTCTTTTTTGCCAATCTATATCTTTTTTTTCTGATGCAACCTGACATCCTGTGCAAATTTTTTTTTTATCAAAATTGAGGTTAACAGCAGACGAAGACGGGTACACACAATTGCTACAAAAAAAGACGTTTGGTTTTTTTATATCAGCGGACATCTATTCCCTCTTTTTTTAAATAATCTTTCACTCTAGGATAAGACCTTTCAGAAAAATTAAAAATATTGCCAGCTGCAATTCCAGAAATCTCCTTTATTTTTGCAGCTTCTTTAAAATGAAAATTTGTACCAGCTCCTGAACAACAAACTAAAGGGATGCTAGTCTGGTTTACTAATTTCTTTATAATTTCAATATCATATCCAGATGAGGAACCATCTAAATCAATATTCTGTATAAAAATTTCACCTACACCCAGGTTTTCACAATATTTAACAACTTCATAAAGATTTTTATTAACACTCTGATTTCCAGAATTAGAATATACTTGGGGTATTCCTTTTTCAATTCTATAATCTATTGAGGCAATTACAGCTTGAGAACCTAAAACCTTAATAATTCTTTCAGTTATGTCTTTTGACTCAAAAATAAGTGTATTGATTATGATTTTATCTGCCCCATTACGAATTCGAATTTTAGCATCATCAACACTTCTAATGCCCCCACCAAAACTGAATGGCATAAATACAACTTTGCTCATTTCTTTTATAATTTTAATAATATTATCAATTGATTTAACTTGATGGTCATCTCGGCCAGAATCATAGATCTTAACATCGCTTATATCAATACAAATTAATTCATCTGCAAGCCAATCGTTTAATCTTTTAGCCTGATTTATCACATTTCCTATTACCTGATGACGAGAAAAATTTTGACTTCTCACAATTAAACCATTTTTAATAAATAAAACTGGTATGATTCTTTTCATACTATTTGCGAAAAATTTTTTAAAATTTTAAGGCCAGCTACTTGGCTTTTTTCAGGATGAAATTGTGTGCCAAATACATTATCTTTTTCAATAATTGCATCAAAGTTCTCTCCATAATTTAAAACTCCTGTGACAACTTTTTTATTTAATGCTTCACATGCATAACTATGAACAAAATAAAAAATTGGCTGAATTTCAATATCTCTAAGTAAGATTGACTCATTTGAATTAACAATTTTTCTCCAACCAATATTTGGTACTCTTATATCTTTTTTATTTTTAATTCTTTTAACCTTTCCTGAAATAATACCTAAACCTTTGCACCCATTATCCTCCTCGCTATGGTCATACAACAGTTGCATACCGAGACATATGCCTAACAAAGATATTTTTTTAAAATTCAATAGTTCAACTATTATATTAGAGAAACCGGTTTTAATTAAATTTTTCATAGCATATTCAAAAGAACCAACACCAGGTAATATTACCTTAGTAAAAAAATGAAGGTCATTTGGATCTTTAACTACTTTGTTTGTTATTTTCAAATAGTTTAATGTATTTACGATTGATTGAATGTTTCCTGAGCCATAATCAATAATTCCTATTGGTTTTTTTGTGCACATAAAATTCTCCAAGACTTATTATTATCACACCCCTCATAAAAAATTTTCAATTTATTACCAATTTTAATAAAAGAAGGTTCTGAACAGTGGCGTTGATCATATATTCCACCTGGACTTAATACAGGTATTTTATACTTTTTCCAATTTCTTTTATCATAAGAATATGCATAAAGTATATGGCCACTCACTGGATCTCCTCCCCAACCTGAATAATACATATGATAACAATTATTTAAATAACTTACATCGGGACTATATATTGCATAAGACTCCCATATCATTTCTTGTTTTATTATTGGAATAATTTTCTTTTCATCAAAAAAAATTCCATCAAATGATTCCGCAACCCAAATATCATGTGTTGTTTTTGATCTTCTCTCAAAAAATAACTCAAATTGATTGTTAGTTCCAGTAAGACAAAAGGGTGATCCATATGAAATATTATCAAATTTGCCAATTCTAACTCCAGGATCTTCGTTCCACATAAGTCCATCATTAGATACAGCACTTTTTATAACACCTTTGTTGTCGAATGTTCTTGCTTCAAAATACATTCTATATAAATCTTTATTAATTTTTATTACGGTTGGAGAAAGTATTCTTCGGAATCTATTATCTGATAAAAAATTTATTCTATAACCTTTTTCAATAAGCCAATTGTCACTATCTTTTGAAACTGCACTTCTTATACTAGTATAATTTATATTGTGATTTTTTAATTTTTCTTCTTGTGAGAAGTACATTCTATAACATTTATTATTAAACTTTATTACTTTAGGGCATATTAATTTATAAGTGTCTGAGTCAATACTTAGAACAGGTTTTTTGTCCCTAACAAATGAAGTAGGAAATTTCATTTAACAAATACAATCATAATATTAACAATTAAAATTTAAATTATAATAAATCTAATTAAAAATTTTATAAAAAAATTTCTAGCTTCTATATGAGATAACTTGCGCAGGGGTGCCAACTGCAATAGCATTAGATGGAATATCTTTTGTTACAACTGCGTTAGCACCTATTACAGCACCATCACCAATGGAAGTACCAGCTAATATTTTTACGTGTGCTCCAATCCAAACACCTTCACCTATAGATATTTTTCCATAAGTATGCTTTTGATTTTTTATTAATTCTCCCTTTTTAATACCATGATTTGAAGTTTGAAAATAACAATAACCTCCAAATATACAGTCTTCTCCGATAGATATGTCATCTCCACAATTAAATATTGAATACGGACCTATTCTACAACCAGTTCCAATATTTAGGATTGCATTATTTGCAACAACAAATCTTGAGTTTGTATCAATTGAAACATCTTTAGATATTTTAATTTTTCCATTTTCTCTATTCCTAATATCTATGTCGCCATTTATTGAAACATTTTCTTCAATTATAATATTTCTAGCACTTCCTCTAATTTTTAAAAAGGGCACTCCTTGAATATAAAAATTGTGACCAACTTTTATTCCTTTTAGTTTTAAAATTAATGAAATAATTTTACTATATAGTTTGAAAACTCTCCAACCAAATAGAAAAGATATAAATTTCATTTAATAAAATAATTTTGCATTTTTATTCTTATAACAAAAAAGCTCAATTTTAACTGTTAATATCTTTTTTTCTAATGGGGATATTGATATTTAAGTCCCTTTTTACTCTTTTACCTATAAGCTGTGAACTCAAATTAAAACTATTTTTAATTCCTGGTCTAACAAACTTGATATGGTCTTTTGTTAATATTGCATTCTTTAATATTTTTTTTTTGGCATAAAATGCTCTTCTGCTAGCTATAATATTTTGACGTTCATTTTTTGAAATTTTTGGATTAAATTTTGTTTTAATATTTACAAAATCATTTATTATAGACACAAATCTAGTCATATCCTTGGGATTTAAAGATAACTTATGATCCCTAAATTTTGAAAAATTATTATCAAGAGTGAAATGCTTTTCAATTATTTTAACACCTAAAAAAAACGATGCTAAGGGTGCTGCAAGTCCAATAGTGTGATCAGAAAAACCAACATTTGCAATATTTAATTTTCGCATATAGTTTATTCTTTCTAAATTAATATTTTTTATATCTGCAGGATATGATGAAATACAATGAAGGAAGTAATTCTCATTAAAATTTTTTGATGTTTTCTTTACAAATTTTAAAAATTTTTTTAATTCATCGTGATTCAAAAGCCCAGTTGAAAATATAGTGGGTTTTTTAAAAGTCAAAACTTCTTTAATCAAATCATAATAATTGTTATCACCAGAAGCAATCTTAATCATATCCACCTTGTCTTTGATAAAATGTGCACTTTTAAAATCAAGTGGTGTAGAAATAAATTTTACTTTTTTCTTTTTTGCTAATTTTGCTAAATTGATAAAATTTTCATCTGATAATTTACATTTTTTTAAAAAATTTAATCTTTTTTTTTCTTTACCATTAATGAATTGATCAGGTTCAAAAGTTTGAAGTTTAACTGCGTCTACTCCAGCTTTTGCAGCTTCTTCAACTAGCTTTACAGCAGTTTGAAAATTTCCTTCATGGTTATTTCCTATTTCAGCAATAATAAAGGGTTTAATTAACATTTAATCTTTACGAAACTTTATTAAAAAATTCTTTATACCAATTAATATATTTTTGATACCCAATTTCAATTGGATTTTGGGGCTGGAAATTAATTAAATCTTTCGCTTTAGCGATGTCTAGTGTTCCCCTATCTGGCATAAAATCTTCTCTTGGTTTTTTTACTAATTTAATATTATCAAAATTATTCTCTAATATTTTAATTAGGTCAATTATTGGTCTTGAATTTCCGTAAGTTAAATTAAATGTTTGGTTTATTGCATTCGGATTAGTGCAACACTTTTCAATACCATCAATAAAATCTTCTATATAAGTAAAATCTAATTTATCTTCACCGTCACCATTAATAGCTATTTCTTTATTACTAACCAGGTTTTCAATAAAAATCTGCCCTACTCTTCTACTCACACATCTCTCTCCATATAAAGCAGATGGACGAATAATTGTATAAGGTAAATCAAAAACTTGATGGTAAGCTTTTACCATAAGTTCTCCAGAATATTTTAAAGTTCCATATATTCCAATAGGGCTACACTTAGTTTCCTCATTTACTATTCCTGAAGTAAAATTTCCATAAACCATGCTGGAAGATAAATATATTACATGTGTTTTGTTAACTCTGCATACATCTAAAGTATTTTCTAAAGTTCTTAAACTATGATCAAATGTAGAATGGGGATCTTTATTTGATTTATTAGCATGAGAAACCGCAGCTAAATGTATAACAATATCTGGAGATATTGATGAATAAGTTTTTGAATAGAGATGATAGTCTCGAGCGTCCAAAACTTGTAAGTCAATATTATGAAGGTTTAATAAATTTATTCTTTCATTTAAAATTGACCTATACAATTTCTGATTAATAATTTCACTATCAGTAAAAGATAATAAATTATTGACGCTTAAGCTATCTAAAATAGTAACATCATTTCCTTTACTCTTTAAAAAAATTGCTAAGTTATGTCCTATAAAACCGTTACCTCCTGTTAGTAAAATTTTCATTAATTTATAAATTTATTTATTGTTTTACTTATATACTTTATCTCATTATTTTTTAGCTTAGAGTAAACTGGTAGAGATAAAACTCTATCTCCATAGATCTTTGAATTTAAATAATTTATCTTTTTTATGTCATATTTTTTTTTATAATAAGTCATTAATGGCAAAGGTGTACCATAGTGCACTGATACACCAATTTTTAATTTTTTGAATTGTTTCATTAATAAAAATTTATCATTCTTATCTTTTAACAAAATTTGAAAAACAAAATAAGAATCATCATTACTAAACCTTGGTAAATTTATTTTTTTATTTTCTTTAAGTAATTTTATATATTTTTTAGCAATATCTTTTCTTCTAATTAAACTCTTTTTGTATTCTTTTAACTGATTATAACCCATGGCTGCTTGGAAGTCTGTCATTCTATAATTAAAACCTAAATAATTTACATTATATTCTCCAGGGTTTTTTCTTTCTTTAATATCCTTATCAATGCCAAATGCCTTAAGAGTTTTAATCTTTTTATAAAAATCAAAATCATTTGTTATCAACGCCCCTCCTTCTCCAGTTGTAATTTGTTTGGTAGGATAGAATGAAAAACAACCAGATACCCCAAAATTACCCACATGTTTTTTATTATATTTTGTTCCTAAACTATGTGCACAATCTTCAATTAATTTTATCTTATAAGCCTTGCATATTTTTAAAATCTCTTTTAATTCACATGATCTACCAGCCATATGAACAATTATTATTGCCTTAGTTTTTTTATTTATAAGTTTTTTTATTGAATCAATATTAATATTTCCACTTTCTATATCAATATCTGCAAAAATAGTTTTAGCTCCAGTATATTCAACAGCATGAGAAGTTGCGGTATGAGTCATGGCTGGAACTATTACTTCATCACCTTTTTTTAGTTTTAAAGCTAAACATGAAATATGTAAGGCTGCTGTACAGCTAGATACTAAAGTGCAGTATTTAGCCCCAGTAAATTTTTTTATTTCAGATTCAAATTTCTCAGTAAATTTTCCATGAGTCAACCATCCACTTCTAAGAACAGCTTTAACATCATTAATTAATTTTTTATCAATATTTGCAACAGAAAATTTAATCATTTAAGTATTTAATTTTAAGTTCTTTACCATATCTTGCAGATAAGTCAGCGTAAAAACATGCGGTCATTAGGTTAAATATATCTTTTTTTGATGGATATGATGTCTCATTATCAATTATAGAGTCTATAAATTCTTTTATAAACTTTCCCCTATTTTTCTTGTCAGGATATTCATAATTAGTTTTTATAATTTTTAAATTATCTGAGTTCTTGTTTCTTTTAATTTCAAATTGACCACTTAAATCTGAGATAGTAGTTTTGTTTTTTTCAAATACTTTTAGGGAATGATAGTGAGGGTGAACACATACCCCGTCTGCCTTTAAATTGACCACTATATCACTTGGAAAAGTAAAAATATAACTAGCAAAAGAAAATTTTTTAAACTTAGTATTATTTGTGATTTTGTCATTAGTTTTAGTGATGACAGATATTGGTTTTGAATTTAATAACCAACAAACTAGATCCAATATATGAATTGTAGCACCTAATGTAAGGCTATAATCTCTTGTTTTAGACCTCCACTGAAAAAGTTTATATTTTCGTCCCCATAAATAAGATGCTTCAATATGATAAATATCTTTTATTTTAATTTTTTTTTTTATCGCTTTAAATAGAGAGTTTTTTCTCAAGACTAAATTTGATGTAAAACGAATTTTAGGTTTTAATTTCAATTCTTTATATATTTTTTTTAGCTGGTATTGGGTTAAACAAACTGGTTTTTCGACTATAATATGACAATTTTTTTTTATTGCCTGAATTACCTGTTTATAATGAAACTCATCATAACTAGCTATTGATATTAAATCAAAATCATTCTCTGAAAAAAATAATTTTTCATTTGTAAAAAAATTAATATTTTTATATTTCTTTTTTAATAATAAGATTTTTTTTTTATTTTTTTCTAAAATAGATATTACTTTACAATTCCTATATCCATTAATAGCCTCTAAATGCTTAATACCAATTCCCATTCCTATTAATCCAACTTTAATCATTGAAATATTTCATAATTTTTTTTAAATCTGATTTGTAATCTACACTTAATTTGGGCAAATCTTTATAACTATTAATATTATTCTTAAAATTAATTATTTTAAAATTTTTACTATTAGAATAAAAATAACTACTAACATGCTCTTTTTCATTTAGATTAAAATTTGATATACTATCACTTAAAATTTTTGTCTTTATAATCTCTACTGATTGACCGCTTGGGTAAGTTCTTGGAAAAACATTGGTAACTAAATCAACATTTTTATGCTTAACAAAAGTTTTGATTGCATAATCTATAATCTTGTAATCAATCAATGGACTGTCACCATTTATTCTAATAAAATATCTTGCCTTGTTATATTTTGCGGCCTGCAACATTCTTAAAGCCACATTATTCAAGCTACCTCTAAAAAATTTATATTTAAATTGTTTAACTAATTTAGTTAAAATATCATCAGATTTTTCTTTTGATGTAGCTATTATTACTTTAGTAACTAATTTGGATTTTGAAACGTTATTGAGGACTCTTATAATAATTGGTATTGAATTAACTTCATATAAAGCTTTCTTCGGAAATCTTTTAGAGCTAGTTCTTGCTTGAATAATCGCTAACATTAATTGATTTAGTTTAATAGCATTAACAGTTTAATTAAAATTTTATTTTTTTATAGTAACGCCATTTTTTCCAATCTCAACAGTCCCAATTATTTCACAAGGATTACCAGATGCTGCTTGCTTGTCATTAAGATCAAATGTGAGAACACTGTTTGCACCTATAAAACATGAATTACCAATTTTAACACCTAAAGTAACAACGGCACTAGGTCCAATAAAACAATTGCTACCTATTATAACTTTTGAATGACTTATTGGAAATTTGCCTCCGCTAAGGGATCTAGATATTGTATCATGACTATAAATATGAACTCCTGCCGCAACTGAAGTATTATCTCCAATCTCGAGACCTCCACTTCCGTCAAGAATCGTAAAGGGTCCAATAAAACAATTTTTGCCTATTTTAACATCTCCAATAACATACGACATACTAGAAATATTGGAATTATTTCCAAAACCATAATTTTCTGCATTTTTCCATCTATCAAACAAAACATCAAAAGGAGGTATAAATCTATTCCATTTTTCTTGATATTTTTTTTGAGAGTAACTTAATTGATCTTTTAAATTTTCAATATCTTTCATATCAACAGTCTTTTTATAATTTTTTTTCATTACTGTTTCTAAATCTGAATAATTCTCAGGATTGCTTTGAAAAATTTTTTTAGTGAAATTTTTATTCTCAACATAAGCTAAAACATCTTGAGAATTTATGATGCCATTTTTTTTTATTTTATTTATATCAATATTATGTTTTGTAAGTAAAAATTTTGCTTTTTTAGAAATTTTTTGTTCATAGCTTGGTTTATTATCTTTTATTAAGCCTGTTAAAAACTTATCATCTAATTGTTTTTCAGAAATTAATAAAAATGTTTCTCCAATTTTTAACTCATCTCCCTCGTTGTACAAATAATGGACATATCCTTCATCTGGACTTAAAAATTCAAAGGAAGTTTTACTGGACTCCAATATACAAATAACTTCATCTTTTTTAATTAATGTATCTTTTTTGATAATTATTTTTTCACTTAATTTAACAACATCTTCATTAGCTGTTATTGATGGTACCTTAATCTCTTTCATTTTAAATTTACTAAGCTTTCAAATATTTTTTCAGAGTTTATTAAGTTATTATTTTCTTTTTCAATATTGGCAGATATTAATTCAGTGCTAGATCCAAGTAAAATGATATCATCTAGAGATAGGTTTGTATTTTTTTGTGTTTTTAATAATTTAGATAGAATTAACGAGCCCCACGAATTATCAACAGTATTTTCTTCAACCACAATCAACTTATCAAATTTATTTGAATGAATTTCATTAATCAATTGGTCTTCGATTGGATTAATTTGATGAGGCAAAAGAATTTTAGAAGTTAGTTCCTCTTCAATAAAAAGTTTAGTTGCAGCATTAAGAGTCTCCTCTAACATTCCCCCATAACATAAAAACAAAAAATCAGATTTATCATTTTTTGTTTCTTGGTTATAAAGTTCAGTAATTCCTAGCCCTATTTCAATAAAATTTTTTTTAAACCCATTTTTTTCAAAATCCTGGTCAGTAATCATCTTTTTAGGATAATCAATCTTAGTCTCAAGTATTAAATTTATCTTACTTTTATACTGGTCTGAAAAAATTTTTTTATAAGTTTCATAAGGATCTACTGCTCTATTGAGAGAAATTAATTTAATTTCTGAAAACCCAAAAAATATTTTTTCTAGGCTTTGGCTATGTATTGGTCCGTAACCTCTTCTTCCTCCATTAGGTGTTCTAATAAAAAGCTTACCCTGCATTAAATCATTATTAATTAAATTTATTTTTGAAGCTGTATTTATTAACATATCTGAAATTATAGCTAAAAAATCTGAAAACATAATCTCAACAACTACATTATTTTTACTAAAGGTCATACCGATTGCTAGGCCAACAAAGCTACTTTCAGAAATGGGAGTGCCAATAATTTGACTGGGATATTTTTTTGATAAATTTTTTGTAGCCTTAAACGCACCTCCGTAAGGATCAAGTAAATCTTCACCAATTATAAAATTATTAATATCTTTTGATAAAAAATAATCTAGACCATGATTTACTCTATCTAAAAATTTCATTTATAAAAAGATTTAACAAAGTTATCTATAAATTTTTTTGATTTCTCTCTAATTTGATTAAATGTTTTTTTATCTATTTTTTTTTCTAAATTATCGATCGGATCATTAATTTTATTAAAAATTTTATTATTATTAAAATCATCTCCTTTACTGTGAGCACATAATCTATTTAATTTTACATGTACAGCTTGTGGTCCATTCTGACTCTTAATTTCAGATATCAAATTATAACCCAATTTTATCATTCCATCTATATCGTCTCCTACCGTATCATGAATTTTAATGCCAAAGGCATCTAATCTTTTATTTATGTCGCCTGCTAAACTATCTTTTAAAAGGGTTGTTTGAGCTATACCATTATTTTCAATTACAAATAAAATGGGTAATTTATACAAGCTAGCTAAATTAAAAGACTCATAAGTAATTCCTGGACCAAGTGCACCATCACCTAGAAAACAAACAACCATATTATTTAATTTTTTTAATTTAAAACCCATCGCTATGCCTGTTGCTATTGAAATAGTTGTTCCCAATATCCCATTTGAGAAAAAATTATTCTGCATTAAAACCTGGCTGCCTCCATTGCCAAAGCTTACACCATTATCTTTGCCTCTTAACTCATCATATAAAGATTGATATTTTTCTTTAAATGCCAAGTAATGTCCATGATTTCTATGATTGCTAACTACAAAATCTTTTTCATTATCTAGATTTAATGTAAATGCTACTGCTACTGCTTCTTGCCCTATACATCGGTGGAAAGTACCAAAAATCTTTTGATCTTGAAATAAATTTTCTAAACTTTCTTCAAAAAATCTAATTTTGAAAACTTTCTCAGCAAATTTTTCGACACTAAACATTTTTAAAAATAAACAATCATTTATTTTAGTCAATATCAGATAATCAAGAAGTTAACAATTTAAAGCAAAAATATATATTAATTGTAAATATGTATATTTATTAAATATTTTTTTATTTGAAATTTATTTGATATAAAGGTCTTTATTATTTGAATATCTTTTTTTTCCAAAAATTAAGATAAAAATAAAATTAATATCTAACTACATATTAAGGTACATAAGAATGGTTTAATATATGTATCTAACTCTATTAAAAATTTTTTTCAGTGCATAAATCAAGCCAATTGAGCTATTAGTACTGGTCAGCTACACGCATTACTGCGCTTCCACATCCAGCCTATCAACGTGGTGGTCTACCACGGCTCTATAGGAAGAACTAGTTTTGAGGTGAGTTTCCC
>ENA-ORXF01000118-ORXF01000118.1-marine-metagenome-genome-assembly--contig:-NODE-118-length-58723-cov-19.697985_pt1 | contig 58723 bp, 57 predicted proteins | sample MGYA00237864_ERZ511476 | MGnify/ENA primary metagenome ERZ511476 (study PRJEB26306, sample SAMN06343908) | marine metagenome | isolation source: coastal waters | place: Atlantic Ocean: West Antarctic...
AGAGGTCTTCAATGATTTCAAATAAACTTCATGAATCAAGTTGTTTCAAGTTTTCTAATGATGGTAAAGAAATTTTACCGTGCAATAATCGTACAAATTGTACTCTATAAAAGCAAAAAACTGTTTTTAATCAATTGATTTTTTACGGTTTTTTGATTTTATAAACCTTTTGTTTCCGACATGTTTCCGACAATTTTAATATCTTAATTATTTAATAGAATTATTTTTTCTATTTATTTACACCTCGTCAACCCCTATTAAAGCTATTAATTTAAAAATAGTATCCTTTTTTTTTACATCTGAAATAAAAATAGCTATAAAATCTATTATATAATCATAGAGATTCTTCTATTACTAAATATATAATATGAAACAAGACAAATTGGTTCCGTTAATCTTATATTAAATATTTAAATAACGTTCAGGAAGTGACTTATAAATCCAAAATGTTGTTATAAGTGTTATTATGAAGTAGAAAGTTGCAAATATAGCAAGAGGAAAATCACTTTCCCATAAAGTCAATTTAAAAGGATAAAATAAAATAATTAGTCCTAAAAACCCTCTAGATATTTCAAAGATAAAAGCCCATTTATGTCCATCCATTAATGAGGTAAAACCAAAGATAGTAGTTGAAATTAGTACCCCAAAACTCAATTGAGAATTAACACTAAGCTCACCAAACGATGATAAAAGAATATAAATAAATACATTCAAACATATAAATTGAAAGACTGCAAAAACCTTGTGTAAAGTTGAGTAATTTGGTGCATATTTCTTTTGTTCATATACATCTTGAGCTATAGGTTTAGGAAAACGATTTATTAAATCTTTAGGACGCCAACCTGTTGGCATAAACCACAATTTAAATTTATCACCCCAGTTTTTAGTATGCCAGGCATCTTTTGCAAGTCCCCAGTTATGTTGGAAATTAATAATTATTGGATTCCAAGTTTTTACAGGTTTTAGAGAGCCGTAAACACAAGGCACTGCTGTTAATTCTTCTTGAAAGGTTCCGAAAACTCTATCCCAAACACAAAAAATTGCAGATAGGTTTTTATCTACATATTCTTGATTTATGGCATGATGAACTCGATGTTGCGAAGGTGTAACAAAAATATATTCAAGCCACCCTAACTTCCCAATATGACGAGTATGATACCAAAACTGGCCAAATAAATGGAGAGGAGCAAGAACAATAATGATTTTTGGAGGGACACCAAATAAAGCAGCTGGGATTAAAAACAATGCTCCAAAACCAATAATATTTTTAGATATACTTTGTCTAAGAGCACAAGCTAAGTTAAATTCTTCACTGCTGTGATGGATTACGTGTCTATTCCAGAATATATTTATTGAATGACTCAATCTGTGATTCCAATAACTAGCAAAGTCCATACAAACCAAAGCAATGATGTATAAGCCAATACTTTCTTCAAGTTGAACTAGAGCGATCATATCTAATATGTAGGGGTAGGATATAATAATGAATCCAATTCCCAAAAGATCTTTTATCATATTTGTAGAACCAGCACTTAAACTTGAGATGGTATCCATCAAACTATAGGTTAGATTATTTTTCCATAATCCATATAGAATTTCTATTAAAACTAATACCATAAAAATCGGTAAAGTAATTAGTAATACATTCGCATAAGTTTCCATATACTTCAAAGTTACAAATTAATTTCCTTATTTAATTTTTCAAAATAAATCATTAAGCTTTAAGTTATTTCGTTATGATTCGTTTCAATAACTACTAAATTTAGAATTTAAATATAATGTTTTTTAGGTTAGACTAAATTTTTATTTATATTTGTCAAAATTTAAAAAAAGAAATTAATGAAAACTTCATTTAACATATTTATAATATTATTTTTTGGGACACTGTTTGCCAGTTATTCTCAAAACAACACTTTGTCTGGAGAAATATTTAATGATGGAGAAATTCTTCCCTTTGTTAATATTTATTTAAAAAACACCAAACTTGGAGCTGCATCTGATGATAACGGAATCTATCAAATTAAAAACATACCTAAAGGAACCTATACAGTAGTTATTAGCAGTATTGGATTTAGGACTAAATCAGTTAAAATTACTTTCAATAAAAGTGAAAATATTACTCGAAATTTTTCATTGATTTCTGATAATTCTCTAGATGAGATTGTAGTTTCAGGAACATTACGTCCTGTTTCAAAATCTGACAGTCCTGTTCCTGTAGAAGTTTACAGCGAAACTTTTTTTAGAAAAAATCCTACGCCTTCTATCTTCGAATCTTTACAAAATGTAAACGGAGTTCGTCCGCAATTAAATTGCAGTGTTTGTAATACAGGAGACATTCATATTAATGGTTTAGAAGGACCTTACACCTTTGTTTTAATTGATGGAATGCCAATTGTAAGTGGGCTTTCTACCGTATATGGGTTAACGGGAATTCCGCAAGCATTAATAGAAAGAGTTGAAATTGTTAAAGGCCCAGCTTCTACTTTATACGGTTCGGAAGCAGTTGGTGGAATAATAAATGTCATCACTAAAAAACCTGCAAATGCACCATTATTGTCAACAGATACCTTTGCAAGTTCTTGGGGAGAGGTGAATTTAGATGTTGGTTTGCGTTACAATGCATCAGAAAAAGTGCAAGGTTTATTAGGTGTGAATTATTTCAATTATCAAAATAGAATTGATAATAATGATGACAACTTTACCGATATGACTTTACAAAATAGAATCTCTCTATTTAATAAAGTAAACATCAAAAGAAAAAGCAATAAGGTTTTTACTATTGCTGGCCGTTATGTGTATGAAGATCGTTGGGGAGGAGAAATGGATTGGGAAAAAGAATTTAGAGGAGGAAACCAAATTTATGGAGAAAGTATTTACACCAACAGATGGGAAACTTTTGGAACGTACGAATTGCCAACTTCAGAAAATTTAAGTTTCCAATTTAGTGCAAATGGGCACTATCAAGATTCTTTTTATGGGGAAACTTCCTATGATGCAGAACAGGTAATTGGTTTTGGTCAGTTAATTTACAATAAACAATTAGGAAAAAAACACGATTTATTGCTTGGTGCAGCCTATCGTTATACTTTTTATGATGATAACACCTTTGCAACTTTAAATGAAAACGGTGTTGACAATAGCCCATCAATAATTCATTTACCAGGTATTTTTGCACAAGATGAAATAAGTTTGAGTGATCGAAAAAAATTACTTTTAGGGGTTCGATGGGATAACAATAGTGTGCACGGAAATATCTTTTCACCAAGGGTAAATTATAAATGGAGTTCTAGAGATAAATCTAATATTGTAAGACTAAGTGCTGGTAACGGATTTAGAGTTGCAAATGTTTTTACAGAAGATCATGCAGCTTTAACCGGCGCAAGAACAGTAGAATTTGATGGAGCGTTAGATCCAGAAACCTCTTGGAATGGAAACGTTAATTATGTAAAGAAAATAAATACTGAAAATTCGTTTATTACGATAGATGCAAGTGCTTTTTACACCTATTTCAATAATAGAATCTTACCAGATTACGAATCAGATCCTAATAAAATTATCTATGCGAATTTAGAAGGGTCTTCAGTTTCGCAAGGGATTTCCTTAAATGCAGACCTTATACATACAAACGGATTGATGGTCAATGCTGGGGCCACCTTAATGGAAGTTTCTGTTACAGAAGATGGTGTAAAAAGAAAACAATTACTAACTGAGGGTTTTAGCGGAGTTTGGTCTATTTCTTATAAATTCAATAATGACTTTAGCATCGATTATACAGGAAATCTATATGGACCAATGCGTTTGCCTTTATTAGGTGAAAATGACTCAAGAGATGAATATTCGCCTATGTTTAGCATTCAAAATATTCAATTGAGCAAAAAATTTAACAACAGTTGGGAAATTTATGGGGGTGTAAAAAACCTGTTAAACTTTACGCCTGCTGCGAATAGTATTAATAGTGCAAACAACCCTTTTGATGATGGTGTTAACACAGAGCTAAACCCAGAAAGCGCCTTTGACCCAAGTTATGTATACGCATCTAACCAAGGAATTAGAGCTTTTGCTGGAGTTCGCTTCACACTTTTTTAATATATTAGGAAGCTAATTATGCATTTTACAAAAAAACTTCTTTTTCTTTTTATTTTCTTTGTATACCTAACAAGCTTCGGGCAAGAAAGTAATGAAAAAGAAGTTTTAACTATTTTTACTTTTGAAGAAGTGGAGAAGTTACAGCAACAAAAAGCGAAACCTATACTTGTTTTTATCTATACAGATTGGTGTAAAATTTGCTATGGAATGAAAAGAACTACTTTTAAAAATAAAAAAGTAATTCAGCTTTTAAATGAAAAGTTCTATTTTGTTCAATTAAACGGTGAAGAAAAAAAAACTATTACTTTTTTAGGAAAAAAATTCAAATTCAATCCTACAGGAACAACTACTGGAACTCATCAATTAGCTTATGAATTAGGGGCAATAAATAAAATAATTAGTTATCCAACTACTATAATTTTAAACGAAAAATTTGAAATAGATTTCCAACTATCAAGCTTTTTGAACAGTAAAAAAATGATTACTCTTTTCACAAACTATAAATAAGCAGCTTCGATTTTTGAACCTATGAATTATAGCAGTGATTAGTATGTCTCAGAAAAAACTAAACAGCGTATAAAACTTAAGAAAACAAAATAGTTCAGGGCTTCTTAGTGCTGACTCATACCTTTTTTAATATAAAGTCCATATTGTTAAATCTTCTTCCTAATAAATAATTTTATAATACAAAAAAGCCCAAACAATGTTTGGGCTTTTAATAAAACACTCTTTTCCTTTTTCTAAGATTTAATTTTTTCTGTAATTATACAGAAAATAAATTATGTGTGTCTTATATTTTTACTAAGTAAATTTAACTAATCATAACGAAATATATTAATATCATTATAATGATATTAATAATAATAATAGATTGAATTTATTTGTTTACTTTTATAATACAACTAAATATAATACCAATTCAATGAAACTAATATTTAATCTGTTGATAATGATACCTTTTCTGTCTTTTTCTCAGACAAGATCAATGCCAGATAAGTATATTAATATTTTAGTTGATTCTATTAACAATAATATTTTATTCATAACACCTGATTCTTTAATCACATATAGTGCTGATAATTTAGATAAAATTAGCGCCAGAAATATTGATAATCCAAAACTTTTAGAACTCCAGCCAATTTTTAAGAATAATAAATTGATTTTTTTAGACAAGCAGGGTGGAGACGTTTTTGAGTTGTCAAAAACTGATAGCTTACTTAGGATTGATAAATCAAACATCAATAAATTTCTAATTGGAAGCTCAATATTTATAAAAAACGACACTCTTTTTAGGCACGGAGGTTATGGATTTTGGTCGCAATCTAATTTTTTCACCTATTTAGAGGAGAGAACTGAAGAATGGCAGATATATCCTATTTCTAAAAATTCAGAAATACCCATATCAGTAAATGATCATCATGCAATTATTATTAATGATGTTTTCTATTTTTTTGGTGGTACTCGTTTATCCCAAACAGGATACAGATATAATTTGCCAAATTCACAGGCGTGGTCTTTTGATTTTAAATCTAAATCATGGAGCTATTTAGGTGCAACAAACTCTGATTTATTGGATGTTAGATCTGAGAGCTTTACTATCGGGGATTGTGTATATCTTATTAGTGAATTGGGAAAAGTTCAGAAGATAGATATTGAAAATAATACAATTGAAAACTATAGAGTCTCACCTTCGATACATACATTTAAAAAAAGTGTTGATCCAATAATATTTAATAATTATCTTTATTTTACGTCAAATAATAAAAATATTGATAGAGTTTTGATTGATGAGATATTACCAAAAGTTGTAAATAAAACTCAGTTTTACTCTAAGAGATTAACAACTGAAACATTCTTAATTTTCTTTGTCGTTATCTTATTATTATTCTCCCTATTTCTTGTATTTAATAAAATAAAATTAAGGGAAACAATCACTCTATTAGATAACGGTATCAAGCTAAAGAGTAAGTTTATTGAGCTAGACCAGACTTCCCTACTTATTATAAAAAACGTGATTTTAGGACATGTTGACCTATCTTATATATATGATTTAGTTAAAAAAGAGCACTTAAGTAAAATTCAAAATGAACGAATAAAGAATCAATATTTAGAAGAAATTAATTTTCAAATGAAAGTACTTACAGGAATAAAATCTGATTTTTTAGTTGTAAAAAAATCTACTTTCGATGCACGGTATAAGATAGTTTCATTTAATATTGGAGATTATAAAAAATTCATAAAATAAATTTCTAAATCATTATTTGTCTATCAATTTGTTGGTCTAATGATATAAATGTTTCCGTTCTTAATACTCCTTTGATATTTTGAATATTTTTATTTAAAAGTTCCATTAAATCTTCATTATTTTTACATAGAATTTTAATAAAAATAGCATAATTCCCAGTTGTGTAATGACTCTCAACCACTTCAGGTATTTCTTTTAACTTTTTGATAGCTGATGAGTATTGGCTGGAAGAATCTAAAAATACTCCAACAAAAGCTGTAGTATTATAACCTAACGATTTTGGATTTAAGGTCATTTTAAATCCATCTATTAATTCCGATTTCTCTAACTTTCTTAACCTTTGGTGAATCGCAGCTCCAGAAATACCAACCTCTCTAGCAATACTCAAAATTGGTGTTCTGGCATTTTTCACTAATCTTCTTATTATGATTTTATCTATTCCGTCAATTTTCATTTTAAATATATAAGCTATAAATATAAAAAAAATAGAGAATACAAACCGTATTCTCTATTTTTATTAATTTTTAGTCCTAAAATATCCAATTTTATTTCATTTCGAAATCTTCCATAAATTTTGTTGTGTAATTACCTTCAACATAATCTTTATTCTCCATTAGTTGTCTGTGGAATGGAATTGTAGTTTTGACACCTTCAATTACAAATTCATCTAAAGCTCTCTTCATTTTGCTTATCGCCTCATCCCTTGTTTGCGCTGTTGTAATTAATTTAGCAATCATGGAGTCATAATTTGATGGTATAATATAACCAGCATAAACATGAGTATCTATTCGAACTCCATGTCCTCCCGGAGCATGGAATGTGGTTATTTTCCCTGGTGATGGTCTAAAGTTATTATAAGGGTCTTCTGCATTTATTCTACACTCAATTGAGTGCATTTTAGGAAAATGATTTTTTCCTGAAATTGGCGTACCTGCAGCCACTAAAATTTGTTCTCGAATTAAATCATAATTAACAACTTCCTCTGTAATTGGGTGTTCTACTTGTATACGAGTATTCATCTCCATAAAGTAGAAATTTCGATTTTTATCAACTAAGAACTCTACTGTACCCGCTCCCTCATATTTTATAAACTCTGAGGCATTCACAGCTGCATCTCCCATTTTCTCTCTCAAGTCATCTGTCATAAACGGAGAAGGTGTTTCTTCAGTAAGTTTCTGGTGACGACGTTGAACGGAACAATCTCTTTCAGATAAATGACATGCTTTACCAAATGAATCTCCAATTATTTGAATTTCAATATGTCTTGGCTCCTCAATCAGTTTTTCCATGTACATATCATCATTTCCAAAAGCAGCTTTAGATTCTTGTCTGGCAGAATCCCATGCGTCTTTTAAATTTTCTGATTTCCAAACAGCTCTCATTCCTTTACCACCTCCACCTGCAGAAGCTTTTAGCATCACGGGATATCCCGTTTCTATCGCTAGTTTTTCACATTCTTTAAAATCTGCAATTACACCTTCACTACCAGGAACACAAGGAACCCCCGCAGCTTTCATAGTAGATTTAGCATTAGCTTTATCTCCCATTTGGTCTATCATCGTACCTGTAGCACCAATAAATTTAATATGATGCTCTTCACATAAATTAGAAAATTTTGCATTTTCTGATAAGAAACCGTATCCAGGGTGAATAGCGTCAGCATTTGTGATTTCTGCCGCTGCAATAATATTAGACATCTTCAAGTAAGATTCAGAACTAGCAGCGGGTCCAATACATACAGCTTCATCTGCAAATCTAACGTGTAGGCTTTCCGCATCTGCAGTAGAATATACTGCAACCGTTTTTATACCCATTTCTTTACAGGTTCTTATTACACGAAGTGCTATCTCACCTCTATTGGCAATTAAAATTTTTTTAAACATATTTTTAAAGTTAAAAGTCTAAATGTTGTAATGAAACAATTCTAAAGTTGTCATTTTACATTTAAAATTTAATGTCAAAATTTTTATGATGGATCTACTAAAAATAGTGGCTGGTCAAACTCTACAGGAGATGAATCATCTACTAAAACTTTTATAATTTTACCAGAAACTTCTGATTCAATTTCATTAAAAAGTTTCATAGCTTCAATAACACAGACAGTATCCCCTTCATTAATATCTGTTCCAACTTCTACAAAGTTAGCCTTATCTGGAGAAGGTTTTCTGTAAAAGGTACCAATAATCGGAGATTTTACAATAATATAATTCTCGTTATTATCCTTAGCTTCAGTCTCAACAGGAGTTTCAGCAATAGGTAGAATTGGGGCTGCTACTTGTTGGATCGCTCCCATTGGGGCTGCTTGCACAATAGTAGTCTCAGTTTTTTGAGAGCCTGTTTTAATAGTGATTTTAAGATCTTCCATTTCTAACTTTACCTCGCTAGCGCCAGATTTAGCTACAAATTTTATAAGATTTTGAATTTCTTTAATATCCATATTTCTTATTATTTAGTTGTTTATTTTATGAGTTATATGCCCATTTAAGATAGATAGCTCCCCAAGTAAAGCCTCCACCAAATGCAGCAAAAATTAAATTATCTCCTTTTTTTAATTGTTTTTCGTAATCTGCTAATAATAACGGTAAAGTCGCAGAAGTTGTATTTCCATATCGATGAATATTCATCATTACTTTTTCGGACTCTAAACCAACTCTATTTGCAGTAGCTTCTATAATTCTTTTATTAGCTTGATGAGGAACTAACCATTGAATTTGATCTTTATTAAGATTATTTCTTTTTAGCATTTTTTCTGATACATCGGCCATATTAGAAACAGCATGTTTAAAAACAGTTTTTCCTTCCTGAATAACAGAATGTTGACCATTTTTTAAGGTATCCTCTGATGTTGGTAAAATAGATCCACCGGCGGCTATTTTCAAGAAATCTCTTCCCATTCCATCACTCCTTAAATATTCATCTTGCAGGCCTAGATTTTCTGTGTTAGGCTCAAATAAAGTTGCACCAGCTCCGTCACCAAATATAATACACGTTGCTCTGTCTGAGTAATCAATGATTGAAGACATTTTATCAGCACCAATTAAAAGTACTTTTTTATATCTTCCTGACTCTATATAGCTTGCTGCTGTTGACATTCCATAGAGAAAGCTAGAGCATGCTGCCTGTAAATCGTATGCAAAAGCATTTGTTGCCCCAATTTCTGTTGCTACAAATACAGCAGTTGAAGCGACCATGACATCAGGTGTTGCAGTACCTACTATAACTAAGTCTATTTCCTCAGGGTTGATTTTAGATTTCCGGATCAATTCTTCTGCTGCCTTAATGGCCATAAAGGAAGTTCCTTTATTTTCACCTTTAAGAATTCTTCTTTCTTTGATTCCTGTCCTTGAAAAAATCCATTCGTCATTAGTGTCTACTAATGTTTCTAATTCTTTATTAGTAAGAATATATTCAGGAACATACTTCCCAACTGCTGTAATTGCTGCAGTGATTTTATTCATAATATTTTTTTCTATCTAGTGAAAAATTCGAAAATCAAAGAAATGAAATATATTTCAATTTTTGATCAAAAACAGCAAAAAACAGCAAAAAACAAGTGATTTTTGCTCTAAAACACAAAAAAACCCTCAAAATGGAGGGTTTTTGAAAAATAAAGTTTTTTTTTAAGCTTCTGCAGTAGCAGATTCTAATACTATTTGACCTCTATAGTATAATTTACCTTCATGCCAATGCGCCCTGTGATACAAGTGCGCTTCACCTGTTGTCGGATCTGTTGCTATTTGCTGAGAAGCAGCTTTGTAATGTGTTCTCCTTTTATCTCTTCTTGTTTTGGATATTTTTCTTTTAGGATGTGCCATTTTATGTCTTTTTTTCTGTTATTATATTCTTTAATTTATCCCACCTTGGGTCTGTTTCTTTTGAAACACTTTTTTCTTTTTTGATCTTTAGTTCTTGGAGCTTTAATAAAGCAACGGATTCCATTGTACCATCTAAAACTTTTGGATGAACTCTTTTGTATGGAATAGATAAAATAATCATTTCATAAATATATTGTGAAATATCTATTTTATTTGCTTCATATGGTATGATTATGACTTGTTCATTATCATCATTAAATTCAGGACCAAACTTTACAACTATAGAAACAGATGGATTTACATCTAAATCAAATAACTCACTGGTTGTGTCGCAAGGTATATTTACATATCCCTTTGCTATAAAATCAAGCTCAAAATGAGTGTTTTTTTTTGTAAAGTTTAATTGTATTTTAATTTTTGACTTTAAAAATTCATCATAATTAAAAAACTCAAAGAACGTATTATCAATTGTGTATTCAAATAAATGACCGCCTTCTTTTAAACCTACAAAGTGTACGTTAAATTCTTTCAAGTCTTTCATTATCAATTATCAATTGAGCGTGCGAAGATATAAAAAATTGTTATGATACCCTCTTTTTTGTTAAAAATTCGATACTCTTATCTCTATTTACTTTTTAGAGGATTTTTAGTAAGTTCTTTGTACTCTTTTCTTGATTTAAAAACATCTATGGCAGTAAATAATGCTGCTTTAAATGATGAAGGATCTGCAATATTTTTTCCGGCAATATCAAATCCTGTACCATGGTCAGGAGAGGTTCTAATCTCAGATAATCCTGCGGTGTAATTTACTCCATTACCAAATGATAAGGCTTTAAAAGGAGCCAGTCCCTGGTCATGGTACATCGCTAAAATTCCGTCAAATTTTTCATATGTCTTAGATCCAAAAAAACCATCTGCAGAATAAGGACCATAAACCAATTTACCATTTTCTTTAATCTGGTCAATGGTAGGTTTTATAATCAAGTCTTCTTCTTTTCCAATAACACCTTTATCACCACAATGAGGATTTAGTCCCAATACGGCTATTTTAGGTTTATTAATACCAAAATCTTGTCTTAAAGATTGATGCATTATTTCTACTTTTTCTGTTATTAGCTCTGGACTAATAGTTCCTGCAACTTTTGCAATTGGTATATGACCAGTAATTAGTCCAATTCTTAATTCATTTGTCATTAAAATCATTAAGCTTTTACCATCTAATTTCTCTTCTAAAAACTCTGTGTGTCCTGGAAAGCAGAATGTTTCTGATTGTATAGTCTCTTTATTAATTGGAGCCGTTAATAATACATCAATTTTATTCTTTTTAAGCTGGTCTACAGAGTGTTCTAAGGACTTTGCAGCATATTCACCAGACACTTTTGATGCCTTTCCTATTTCAACCTCAACGTCTTCATTCCAGATATTAAGTAAGTTTAATTTAGCATGATTTATTTCATCTATGGATGTGATTTCATTAATTTGTATTGAATTATTTAAAGCCTTTTTATGAAAGGAGATTATTTTTGAAGACCCAAATATTACAGGTGTACAAAAGTCTAACATTCTATTATCTTCAAATGTTTTTAAAATAACTTCAACACCGATTCCATTCAAATCACCTAAAGAAATTCCTACAATTATTTTATTCACTTTATCCATTTTTTACTGTCTAATATTCGTATTTTTGAATGCTACAAAAGTAGTTAAAATTTACTAATATGTTTACAGGTATTATAGAAACCCTTGGAGAGGTTGTTGGGTTAGAGAGAGATCAAGAAAATCTTCATTTACAGATTAAGAGTGGTTTTACAGACGAGTTAAAAGTAGATCAAAGTATCGCTCACAACGGAGTATGTCTAACTGTTATTGAGATTGTTAATGATACTTATAAGGTTACCGCTATTAAAGAAACAATTGTTAAAACAAATATTGGAGGCTTAAGTCTAAACGATTTTATTAACTTGGAAAGAGGAATGAAGTTAGGGGATAGACTAGATGGTCACTTGGTTCAAGGCCATGTTGATGAAACTGCTGTTTGTAAATCTATTAAGGATGAAAATGGAAGCACAGTTTTCACTTTCCATTATCATTCAAATTTAGGAAATATAACTATTGAAAAAGGATCAATAACAGTAAATGGAGTGAGTTTAACTGTAGTTAATTCTAAGTCAAACGAATTTAGTGTTGCCATTATTCCTTATACTTTAGATAACACCATGTTCAAGAGTCTTAGAGTAGGGGCTCAGGTTAATTTAGAGTTTGATGTTATTGGTAAATATGTAGCAAGATTAACAGGAAATTGATTACTCCTCTATAATATTTTTTTCACTGAGGTTGTAAATAGATAGAATAAGAAGCCCAAATAAAACACTTGATATTATTAAGACTACGTTCGTTAAGCCAGGTGCTCCAAAAGACAATCTAATTAAAATAGTACAAATTATGAATCCAGTATTTCTTATAATTTGATTATATCTTTCTGTATACTGAAAAGAGAGTAATAGAATAAATACATCTGCTAAAATAAGAGCAGAGAAAAACTCATTGTAAAACACTGCATTTATATCGGCACTAATATGTTTATAAATAAGGTTATTTGCCCAGTTATAAACACTGGTAAAAGACATTACTATAAGTATAAATAGTAGCACCAGACTTACCACTTTTTTAGAACTCACAAATTTCTTAATTTTTGGACTAATTGGTTTATTTGGAAACTTTAACCTCCCCTTGTTAAAAAGATGGATTAAGAAGTATAGTACTAAAATACCCGAGACATCATAAATTAACTGCATGTTTGCTTGTGTTGAAAACCATTCATTAGAAAGATCTATTTTTGGAATATCAGCAAAAATTCTACGAATTAATATTAAAGAAATAATTTCGAATTGCTTTGAGACTGAAGTAGTAAAAGAACGAGGTAGGTTTAATACAAGTAAATAAATCTCATAGATTAAAATTATTGTAAAAGGAGTGTAAATAGCAGATATTGGATTATTTAATAGTCCTGCCTCAAAGGGAGTTACAAAAAAGTCAAACTTTTTTGCATAAATAAGTAGTAAGTGAATTATAAAGCCAATTATTGAAAGCCATAAAGTTGCCTTTTCAAGTTTTTTCTGATTTTTTTCTGAAAAAACTATTTCAAATAAATACTCTACTTTAGATTGCCATTTTTTCATTCTACAAACGAATTATTTTACAATATAAGTAAATATAATGAACAGATTTTAAAAATGAAATTATTTAGAGAAGTGATTTTTTAATATTAGAACACACTCACTAAATTTAGATAGACTTTAGTGAGTTGACCCCTATTTACTTTTTATTTTTTTGTAATGTATATTTCTTTTTCAATTTGTAAATTTCCTATATAATAATTTGAGATACTACCGAAATAAATTAAGTAAACAATTTGTATATAGTATTAAAGCACGAAAATAAAAGATTTTTATAAAAAATAATAATTGCATTAAAATTATAAATATCAAAAAAATAATTTGATACATATCTCAATAAATAATTTGAGATATTAGGTTATTATCCGTAAATTTCCGCCAATATGTATTTAAACTACGTTATTATTATTTTTTATATCAGTTTGATCATTTTTGTTTTTCAGAAAAGATCGGATCATAATAAATTTCATTTAGACTACTTTTTAGCCCATGTATGTTTTCTTTTTCTTCTGCCATTATTATACACCTTAATTCAAGGTTTTAATTTTGACTTTAACGAAACTCAGTACATGATTGGTGGAGTGCTTCATACTGCGTCTCTTATTTCAATAATGTATCATGTAAAATCTACATTAAAAGGATATAAAGTTAAAATACGGAAATACCATATTTTTTTAATTGCTACTTTGATTTTGTTAAATATTTTAGGCTATAATGGTATTTATCTTATCGAATATGAAACGTCGCAGGATATGTGGTATGATTTTGTATTAATTGATAAATTTTCTTTTACGAATCTACTGGTGTGCAAATTGATTATTACTTTACCTATTGTTGTTGAATTCATTTACATATACACTAAAAATATAAAATTATCTTTAAGGATTAAGAATAAAAAAATTTATAATTTATGGATATACGTATATTTTATGATTTTCTTTATTTCTAAAATAAATACTTTTTTATTGTTTTTTGATATTATCAATATAAAATACGTCCCATTCTCTCAGGATTTAAACTCTGTTCTTGCTATTACTAATACATTCTATTTTATCGCTTTACCTTCAGTGATATATTATTTACCTAAAATAAAAAGAGAAACTATTTATTTTTTAGATGACAATATATTACACGGAAGAAAAATAAATTTACTCTTTAAAGAAGAAAAAATATTTCTTAACCCAGATTTAAATTTAAGAAAAGTCTCCTTGCTGACTGGTTTAAGTGAAAATATAATAAGAGCATCTATTAAAAATAATTTTAATTTAAACTTCAATGATTTCGTAAATAAATATAGAGTTGATTATTCTATTAAATTAATGTCGTCTAACTATTTACAAACACACTTAATTAGTAGTCTAGGGGAGAAATCTGGTTTTAAATCTAATCAAACTTTCTATAGATCATTCAAAAAATTAAAAAGTAATACGCCTGCAATTTATTATAAGACTATTGTCAATTCGAGTTTTAAATAGATTTTTATATTTATTACAGTTTTATTATTTTAAAAAATAACTGATTACTCAGAAAAATCAATTAATTTTTTAAGTTTGTTTTAGTATTTTTTTTGGCACGATACTTGATTTTCTTTTGTGAAAAATGAATAAAAACATGAATTCACAAATAAGTTTAATCAGTATTATCGATGACGAATGGTGTCTTCTTATTTTAAGAGATATCCTTTTTTTAAAAAGAACTAAATTCTATGAATTTAAATCTTCAAGAGAAAATATTGACTCAGATAATCTCACAAATAGATTAAACACTTTATTAAGTGATGGATTTATCAAGGTTTTGAACCCTAGTAATGATTATAAAGACATTCAATATATTGCTACTAGTAAAGGATTGTCAACACTATCTATTTTAATTGAATTATATTTATTTTCAATTAAATCTATCAAAGCAGAAATGTTTAGTGAAATAGAATTAGACTTCAAAAAAGAGGTTCTTCAAGATTCTACTCTTTTTAAAGAAAAAATAGCAAATGAATATAATTCTTTTGTCCAGCAAATACAGAGACCAATTATTAACTAAGTTAATGGAGGTTTGATTAACTTTTAATACTATAAAAACTAACTAACTCTTTTTAGAGTCCATACTTGTTAAGTTTCTGAATTTTATAGATGCTAAAAGCCCTAATATAGAAAAAAGAACTAAAATCATAAATACATATTGATGGCCAATAATTCCTGGATATCTATCCAGTAAATATCCAATGATTGGACTCGCAAATATATCTGGAGTATAACCAATAACAGAAATTACCCCAACAGCTGTTCCGGTTATAGCAAGGGGTATTCTCCCTTCTTGCATTATAGAGAAGTATAAGGCGCGAATGGCGTAGGTCCCTGTAGCAACAACAATTAATGAAAAGGAAAATACAAAATTCATGTTTAATTGAACAATTCCAAAGGCAAAGATTATCGCTCCTAGGAGCATGGTAATAAAACCAATAATAATATAATAAATATAATTTTTTTTACCAGCCAAGAATGCAATTATTAGGCAAACTAGCGGTCGAAGATATAGTTGCAGTGAGCCAATATTTGCAGCTTCTATATGATCGTAAAGCATTACTTCAGAGGCATATAAAGAGTAAATATCTGTTACTTTATAACCTACATAAGCAGAGATTATAATGATCATTATCAGCCATACAGACCTTAATTTTAGAACTGCTTTAACATCAGATAAGGTAGAACTAGTATTTTTTCTTTCATTTTTTTCATTTGACTTCATGAACAAGATCACTAACAGTCCATTTAAAAAAACTATAAATGAGCAAAATAAAATGACGTATCTAAATGCATTTTTACGCTGAATTAAACTAGTTAATTCTATATCTTTTGTTAAAAAAAATGAAAAAATTAAAACACCTAAACTTCCCATCGAAGCGGCTACTAAACCTCTTCCGCCGTCTAAAAAACTAAATGCTTGACCCTGATTTTTAGCCCCTCCCCATACTCGAGCAGCCTTTATCATAGCTCCCCAAAATAAAAATACTGTTGTAAATCCCCAATAACCATATAGTAATTGTAAAATAAAATATGAAGGGTATATAGCTAATACTAGACCTCCTAAAGCAGTAAAAAAAAGCGAAGTTGCAATTAAGTTCTTAGGCTGAAATTTATCTGATATAGCTCCTCCATAAACATAAGACAATAATGCTACAGTTCCATAAACCGAAAACAAGCTTCCAAGTTGAAGATTACTTAAATTAAAGACCTCTAGGAATGTAGGTCTAAAAACCCTTGCTAATACATATGGTAATAAAAAAATTAATTCTCCCGAAAGTATTAATAAAGTTATACTTAAAAAAGAACCCTTTTTAAGAGTTGGATTTTCCAATTTACTTTTTTCTTACAATATACGTTAATTAACAAAGATTAAAAGTTCAATGAATGCAGTTAAGATTAGATCTCAAAACTTAGAATATTAATATAATACCTTCTGAATTTCTTTCCAGGTAATTAATTTAATGTTGTTTTTTATTAGCCCATTTTGAAATTGATCACTTGAAACTATATCATAATCTAAACTCCTCCATTTAGACCCATAATTGGGATGATCTATAGAGATTGATTTCATTTCAGGAGTGTCAAACCCTAAATGAACCACTAGCTGGCTTAATCCAGGTTTAATATTGTTCAGTACACCTAAGTAAAAAGTCTCCCATTCATTGAATTTTATTCCTTTTTGAGCCATATAAAAATTTTCAATTACAATAACATTTTTAGGTTTTGGAAAATTTTCATCAAAATGGACGGCTACCATTTTTGGAACAAAAACAGGTAACTTATTTTTTTCACCAACTTCTAAATAAACTTTAAACAAATTTTCATCAAAAAATAATGCTCCTTCATGACTATCTAAATGAGTAGGATTTATTCCAATTGATCTTGATAAATCAATTTGAGCTTGCAACTCTTTTTTTAATTCTGAAGGTTTTGCATTTAAAACAAACTGTTTTGAATTTTTAGAGAATTCGCCATTTTCATTTATTAAAGATGGAGTTTCATTTGGAGATAAAATACCATCCCACTTATAATCTTTCCATTCACTTGTTACGGTTAAATGAAGGCCTAAATCAATACTAGGGTTTTTAGTTGCAAACTGACCTACATCTGAAATATAATCACAAGGCATCATTATACTTCCAGAATTAACATATCCGTTTTGTAAAGCTTTAAAACTTGCTTGATTAACAGAGTTTGATAGTCCAATATCATCAGCGTGAATAATTAAAAGCTTATCACTTTTTAAATACCCAAGCTTTTCAGCTAATCCCTCGTATGGTTTATAATTCATTTTCCCTGAAATAAATTTAGCAGCAACCTTTAAATTATATATTGGAATTTCTTTGTATTCAAAATACCCAAAAGTCAAAAGTAAGAGCAGACTAATTGAAATAAAAAATAACATCAAAAGCTTAATAATTACTTTTTTAATTTTCAAAGAGGTTAAAATCATTATTAAAGCTTTTATAAATGAAAAACTACATCAATAGATGTAGTTTTTCAAAATTAATATTTTAAAAATTATCCTAAGTATGGATATGTGTAATCTTTTGGTGTTACGAACGTTTCTTTAATTAACCTCACTGATGTCCAGCGTAATAAGTTTTGTGCAGAACCAGCTTTATCATTTGTTCCAGAAGATCTTCCTCCTCCAAATGGTTGTTGTCCAACAACAGCTCCAGTTGGTTTATCATTAATATAGAAGTTTCCAGCAGCATTTTCTAATACTTTAGAAGCTTTTTCTACAATGTATCTATCGGTAGAAAAAATTGCTCCTGTTAGGGCATATTCTGTAGATTCATCAACTAATTTTAATGAAGCCTCCCATTCTGAATCTTCATATAAGTAAATAGTCATAACTGGTCCAAACAGCTCTGTAGTCATTGTCGAATACATTGGCGATTTTGCTAAAATAACTGTTGGCTCAATAAAGTAACCTACTGATTTATCGTATCCCCCACCAATAATAATTTCGGCATCATTATCTGCTTTGGCAGCATCAATAAATCCAGCTATTTTATCAAAAGAACCTTCATGGATTACAGCATTTACATAGTTTGATGGGTCCTCTGGAGAGCCCATTTTAATTTTATTTGTTTGTGAAATTAAATGCTCTTTAACTTCATTCCATAAAGATACAGGGATATAGGCACGAGATGCCGCAGAACATTTTTGTCCTTGATATTCGAAAGAACCTCTTGTTATTGCAGTTGCCACTTGTAAAGGATTTGAAGAATTATGAACCCAGATAAAATCTTTACCTCCAGTTTCTCCTACAATTCTTGGATATGTTTTATAATTATGAATATTATTACCTATTTGTTTCCATAAATCTTTAAAAACATGTGTTGAACCTGTAAAATGTAATCCAGAAAAATCTGGAGAAGCTAATACTGTGTCAGAAATCATTACCGGATCTCCATATACAACATTGATAACACCATCTGGCAAGCCAGCCTCTTTAAACATATCTACTATTACCTGTGCAGAGTATGCTTGATGATCAGATGGTTTCCAAACAACAACATTACCCATTAAGGCAGCTGCGGCAGGTAAGTTTGCAGCAATTGAAGTAAAGTTAAAAGGAGAAATTGCGTATATAAAACCTTCTAAAGGTCTATATTCAACTCTATTCCATATTCCTGGAGCTGAAGAAGGTTGATCTTTAAAAATGTCGGTCATGTATTGGACATTAAAACGAAAGAAATCTATCATTTCACAGGATGCATCAATTTCTGCTTGATGAACATTTTTAGACTGTGCAATCATTGTTGCGGCATTCATTTTTGCTCTGTAAGGCCCAGCTAATAATTCTGCAGCTTTCAAAAAGATAGAAGCACGTTCCGTCCAAGCAACACTAGACCAAGCCTCTCTTGCTGCTAACGCAGTTGAGATAGCAGAATCTACATGGGATTTATCAGCTATATGATATTGACCAACTATATGCTTATGATCATGAGGAGGTGTAATATTTCTTGTATTTTTTGTTCTAACCTCTTCACCATTGATATGCATTGGCACGTCAATATTGCTATTAAACATTTTTTTATAAGTAGCTAATAATTCTTCTCTTTCTGGAGATCCAGGAGCGTATTCCTTTACTGGTTCGTTTACTGCTTTTGGAACATTAAAAAATCCTCTTGCCATTTTGTATATATTTAAATTTTATTCTATTAATTTTGACAACAAAGTTACAATATTTAATCAAAGAGTTTATTTGTTGTTAGGCTAAAAAAATAATTCAAAAATAATGTGTACTGTTACATATCTTCCGTTAGGAAACAATAAATTTATATTGACATCAAATCGAGATGAAAGTCCCACACGTAAAACAATTTCACCTACTAAATACGACGAGAATGGTGTACAGTTAATATATCCAAAAGATGAGATTGCCGGTGGTACTTGGATTGGTTTAAGTGAAAAAAATAGATTGGTTTGCTTGTTAAATGGAGGTTTTGAAATTCATAAAAGTAATGGCCCTTACAAAATGAGTAGAGGTTTGATTGTGAAAAAAATATTATCTTCCGTTAATTCAGTTTCATTTATAGAGGACTTTGTTTTTGATAAAATAGAACCATTTACTTTAATATTAGTTGATTGGAATACAACTTTAGAAACTCATGAATTGGTATGGGATGGTGTTACAAAGCATTTTAAAAAATTACCACAAGAACCGAAAATTTGGTCTTCATCCACTTTGTATACTGAGAATATGAAGCGCTTAAGAAAAGAATGGTTTGCTAATTGGTTAATTGAAAACAAGAAATTCAAACAACAAGAAATAATCAATTTTCATACATCAACAGACAAAGGAACCAAAGAAACTTCTTTAAAGATGCATCGTGATTTTGTTGAAACAGTAAGTGTTACCTCTGTGAAAAAAGAGGATGATATTTGCCTTGTTTATACAGATATTTTAAAAAACTCAGTTTCTAAAGAAGTAATTTTTTTTTAATTTAATAACAAAGGCGTTATGAGTTGGAAAGTTGGAATAGCAACTTTAAATTTATCTAAATTCATCTGATTTATCATTGTATAATGTCCTTTCATTGCACCTAAATTAGAAGACAAAAAACAACCAGATGTGTAGGCGTAAGTATCATTTGGATTTAAGATAGGTGTTTGTCCAATAACCCCAGCTCCCTCTATAATCTCTGTTTTATTTAAGGTGTCAAAAATTTCCCAATGTCTTTCTGTAAGTTTTACAGTTTCATTAGAGTTATTTTCTATTGATATGGAGTACGAAAAATCATAGTACAAATTACCCCTACGATAACTTGTTCCGTTAAAAGTTGTATTAACAGAGATTTTAATACCTTTTGTTATATGTTCGATCATTATAGTAAAAATAGTTTTTTTGTTTAAAAAACACAAATATTTTTCAACTATCTATTTTGATTAAAAAAACCTTTACCAACCCCAATAACTCTTTCGTAAATACCTCCAAAAGCTTTGTAATACACAATAGCAGTATACTGGTTTTCTGTTTGATAAAAACTACCGTTGATTTCTCTTAAGTTAATCTTTTTATTAATTCCTACAGTTGCAAAACTATAGTTGTAAAAACCTTGTTTTAAAAGAAAATTTGCTTTGTAGGTATTACTGCTAATATCAAAATACATTCTGTTTTCTTTAGTTATTTCAAAATTATTAAAAGCACCAAAGACATATAGTTCTTTTTCTTTAAAGGGGGTTTCAACTTCTAATGAAAAATGCATCATTGCATAATCAGCTTCTGTTTTATTATTATTTCCTTCTAAAGTTCTTATTAAGAATTGACCATTAATGTCAGGGAAATAGGTGTATTTCTTAAACTCGTTGTATCTTAAGGGTTGAATATAGTGATGAAAAATATCTTTTTTTTCTATTCTTTGGATACCAACGCTTCTATTTCTAAGAATTTTAGTATCAAAATTATAATATTCATTATCACCCCAGAAATTTGTTTTATTCTTATAAGTATATAATAACTGATTTGATTTAAAAAATGTTGGGTTTAAATTATTAATTTTTTCATTCCAATTTTCATTTTTTAAAAGCACAACATTTATCTCTTGTCCAGGATTATTTATTTGTAGACTTGGATAATTTACAGACAATTGAATAGTTTGCTGAGTATTTACAGTTTTTGTGCTACGACTTCTTTCCACAGAAACTCCTACTATTGCTTTACTTTCATACAAGACAAACTTCCTTGAAAAAATAATATTATCGTATGGATCTAGGACGGATAGTAAATAATTTCCACTTTTGGTTATTACAGAATTTATATTAGGAATTTGAACACTGTAATGGGTGTAATTCTTTAAAGTGTTAAAAGAATTTGTCACTTCTAGTATTGTATTTTGATCAAAACCGTCAATATATTGACTGGTAAGCATTCGGCTTTCTTTCCAATCGCTAGTCATATGTTTTATCTTGTACTGATAGTTTTTACTATCAGCGTCTAAATCATCAAAAGATAATTCTAAAATACTTCCTAAGGGGACGATAGAGCTATATGTCTTCTTTTGAAGAGGTTTTAACTGTATAGACTTTATTTGCTGAGCCAGAATATTTGTAGTAATCAACAGGAAAAAAGATATTACTCTCACCTTTAAAAACATATATAAATTTTCATCAAAAGTAATTTTTTTTACGCTCATAACACCAATGAACAAAACATTCTCTTTTTGGATTATTTAATTTCCTCTTTTTTTAGAGTCTTTAGCCTTAAATAACCTTCAAAAGTTGAATGAATTATTTTTTGTAGTTTAGTTATTTAGAACTAGTATAAATAATAATATTTAACAAATATATACAGTAGATTATATCAAAAATAAGAGGCAAAACCATTAAATTTGCATGATTTTTTTAGATAAATAAAATTAACAAAACCTATGTCAAAAGACATCAGTATAAAAAAAGGACTTGATATTAGCCTTGTAGGTGACGCAAAACAAGTAACCACTCAGATTTTAGCAGGTGGTGTTTATGCAATAAGACCCTCAGATTTTCACGGAATAACCGTTAAGCTAGTTGCCAAAGAAGGTTCAGAAGTAAAGGCTGGAGACACACTTTTTTATTCTAAAAGTGACGAACGTATTTTATTTCCAAGCCCTGTAAGTGGTAAGGTAACCGATGTTATTCGTGGAGAAAGAAGAAGAGTTTTAGCAATTATAATAGCTGGAAACACAACTCAAGAATATAAAGATTTTGGAGTAAAAGATGTAGATAAAATGTCTCCAGAAGAAGTAAAAAATCACTTATTATCCTCAGGTTGTTGGCCATTTGTAAAACAACGCCCTTACGATGTTATTGCAAATCCAAATCAATCACCAAAAGCTATTTTCATTTCTGCATACGATAGTGCTCCTTTAGCAGCTGATTTAGATTATACTCTTAAAGGGAAAGAATTGGAATTACAATTAGCTTTGACAGCAGTTGGTAAATTAAGTGAAGGGAAAGTACATGTTTCTGTTGGAGAAAACACAAATTCTCCCTTTAGTAATTTAGAGGGTATAGAGCTTCACAAAGTTTCTGGTCCTCACCCTGTGGGAAATGTTGGAACTCAAATTTCACAAATAGATCCTATAAATAAAGGAGAAGTTATCTGGGTAGTTTCACCTCAAGATTTATTAGTGATTGGAGAATTATTATTATCAGGAAAGTTAAATGTAACAAGAACAATAGCTTTAACAGGATCTAAATTCAATAAGCCTAAATATGTAACTGCTATTGCTGGAGCACAGATTAATGGTTTAGTTGAAAACAATTTAGAAAATAATAATACTAGAATCATAAGTGGTAATGTTTTATCGGGGAATCATATAAAAGAAGAAGATTTTATTGGTTATTATGATAATCAAATTACAGCAATACCAGAAGGAGATGATTATGAGTTTTTTGGTTGGAATAAGCCAATTTTTAATAAAATTTCTACATCTAGAGCACTTACTTTTTCATGGTTAACACCAAAAAAGAAATATGATTTAAATACAAATACCAACGGAGAACACAGGGCTTTTGTTATTACGGGCTCTTATGAGAAAGTTTTTCCGTTAGACATTTATCCTATGCAGCTATTAAAAGCCTGTATGTATAAAGATTTAGACGAGATGGAAGCTTTAGGAGCTTATGAAGTTGCTCCAGAAGATTTTGCACTAACAGAATTTATTTGTGTATCTAAACAACCTCATCAAAAAATAATACGTGAAGGTTTAGATTTAATGAGAGAAGAATTAGGATAAGGTTATGGGTTTAAAACAAAATTTACATATTTTAAAAGAGAAATATAAAGGAACTAAAATGGCACCTGCTTTTAATGCAGTTCATACCTTTTTATATTTACCAAATGAAGTAACCCAGGGAGGAACTCATATCAAAGCAGCTGATGATTTAAAGCGTACAATGAATATTGTAATTATGTCTTTAGTTCCATGTTTGCTTTTTGGAATGTTTAATGCAGGTTTTCAGCACTATGAAGCTATAAAAGCTGCAAAAGGGATTACCTCAGAATTTACTGTATTAGGTTCTTTCCTAACAATGGATAATTTTTGGATTGGAATTATAAAAGTATTACCATTAGTAATTGTTTCATACGGAGTAGGGCTTTTAGTGGAGTTTATTTTTGCGATTATAAAAGGACATGAAGTTGAAGAAGGATACTTAGTAACCGGAATGCTAGTTCCATTAATTGTACCAGTAGATACTCCATTGTGGATGTTGTCTGTTGCAGTTGTGTTTGGAGTAGTAATTGGTAAAGAAGTTTTTGGTGGAACAGGAATGAATATTTTGAACCCTGCTCTAACAATCAGAGCTTTCTTATTTTTTGCATACCCAACTTGGATGTCTGGAGATAAAGTTTGGGTTTATGACGCTGTTGAAAAATCAGGAAGTGCAGATGCAATTTCAGGTGAAACAATGTTAGGGTATTATGCTAAAGCGGGTCAAGAATTAACTATTAAGGGAGCTAATGGTATTGCTGATGTTGTAACTACTTATGGAGATAGAGCTAATGAGTTATATTCTAATTGGGATAAATTTTTGGGGTTTATACCAGGTTCTGTAGGAGAAACATCAACATTATTAATCCTTTTGGGTGCTGCCATTTTAATTTTCACAAAAATTGGTAGTTGGAGAATTATTCTTTCCACCTTCATAGGAGCAGCGTTAATGGGGCTTATTTTTAATCAAATTGTAGCCGCAGGTATTATTACAGAATCAAGCAAGTTTTATGGATTAATGAACACCATTTGGTGGGAGCATTTAATGATTGGAGGATTAGCATTTGGAGCAGTATATATGGCCACAGATCCTGTAACAGCTTCACAAACAAATAAAGGAAAATGGATTTATGGTTTTCTAATTGGTTTTATTTCAATTATGATACGTGTATTCAATCCTGCATATCCTGAAGGAGTATTCTTAGCTATTTTATTAATGAATGTATTTGCACCAACAATTGACCACTATGTGGTTCAAGGGAATATAAATATGAGATTAAAACGTACTAAAGTTAAAACTGCCTAATTATGAGTAAGAGAACAGATAGTAACAGTTATACAATGATTTTCGCCATTATAATGGTTTTAGTCGTGGGTTCTTTGTTAGCCTTCTTTGCATCGTCTTTAAAACCAAATATTGACGAGAATAAAAGAATAGAAAAACAACAGAATATACTCTATGCAATGGGTGTAAACGAAAATGATGAATCTAGTGCAAATTTTGTTTCTACAGATATTGCAGGAACAGAATTTACAAAATATATAACCAAGCAATTAATAATTCAAGGTAACGAAATCACTGAGGATAATAAAGCTTATTTAATAGAGGTTAAAAAAGAACAGACTCTAGCAAAACAAGGGAAAAAAAGAAGATTGCCTTTATTTATTGGAGAAAAAGATGGTAAAACATTTTATGTAGCTCCGATAAGAGGTAAAGGTCTTTGGGATGCAATTTGGGGCTATGTTGCTATGGATAAAAATATGATCGTTCAAGGAGCTTATTTTGATCATAAAGGAGAAACTCCAGGTTTGGGAGCAAATATCAAACAACGTTATTTTATGGACGACTTTATTGGGGAACATTTACTAAATGAAAAAGGAGAATTTAAAGGTATTAGAGTTGCCAAAGGTAATAACGATCCAAAAAATTTAGAAAAGTTAGATTACGAAGTAGATGCGATAGCTGGTGCAACAATTACTGGTGATGGTGTCTCTGCAATGATAAAGAAAGACTTGGCAATGTATGTGCCCTATTTTAAAACATTAAAAAAATAATTTATGGGACTTTTATCAAAAAAAGACGCAAAATTAATTACAGATCCATTATTAGATAATAACCCAATTACTATTCAAGTATTAGGTATTTGTTCAGCATTAGCAATTACAGCAGAATTAGAAGCATCTATTGTAATGTCTGTTTCAGTAATGTTTGTATTAGGTTTAGGGAATGTTGTAATATCTTTAATGAGAAATATCATACCGTCAAAAATTAGAATTATAGTTCAATTAATTGTGGTTGCCACTTTGGTAATTATTGTTGATTTAGTGCTTAAGGCTTTTGCCTATGAACTAAGTAAAACATTATCTGTATTTGTTGGTTTAATTATTACAAATTGTATCATAATGGGGCGTTTTGAAGCGTTTGCTTTAGGAAATGGTCCATGGAGAGCTTTTTTAGATGGAATTGGAAACTCTATAGGATACGGTGCGATTTTAATTGTAGTTGGATTTTTTAGAGAACTTTTAGGTTCAGGAACCTTATTAGGAATAAAAGTTTTAGGTGATCCAATTGAAAAAACAGGATTATACGCTATAGGGTATGAAAATAACGGATTCATGTTATTATCACCAATGGCGTTAATTGTGGTAGGTATTATTATCTGGATACAGCGTAGTAAAAATACATCATTAATAGAAGAAAATTAAACCTTTACGTTTTTAAAATATAGAATATGGAGCATTTAGAATTATTTTTCAAATCGATATTTATAGATAATATGGTATTTGCGACATTTTTAGGAATGTGCTCTTACCTAGCAGTATCTAAAAAAGTTTCAACAGCTGTAGGTTTAGGAGCAGCTGTGATTTTTGTATTGGCAGTAACGGTGCCTTTAAACTGGTTATTAGATCAATATATTTTGCAAGAAGGTGCTTTATCCTGGTTAGGTGAAGAATATGCAGAATACGATCTAAGCTTCTTATCATTTATAATGTTTATCGCAACCATCGCAACAATGGTTCAGTTGGTTGAAATAATTGTAGAAAAATTTTCACCATCACTTTACAATTCACTAGGTATTTTTTTACCATTAATTGCAGTAAACTGTGCAATATTAGGAGGAAGTTTATTTATGCAATCTCGTGAAATACCTACACTAGGGTTATCATTAACATATGGTATAGGATCTGGAATTGGTTGGTTTTTAGCAATCTTAGCGATTGCAGCAATTCGAGAAAAAATACGATATTCTAGTGTTCCACCAGCTTTAAGAGGTTTAGGAATCACTTTTATAATTACAGGTTTAATGGCAATCGGTTTTATGAGTTTTGGGGGAATGTTAACAGGTGGAGATGAAGAGAAAAAAGAAATATCAAAAGTAGATTCAAAGATTGAAAAAAAAGAATTAATTACAGAAGACGCTAAAGAAATTGTAGCAGACAACACAAATACAAACAAGCAGTAATATGATATTAGCAGCAGGTACTTCAGGAACTATTTTAGCAACAGTAGTGGCTTTTTTAGCTATTGTTTTGTTATTAGTAACGTTATTATTATTTGTAAAACAAAAACTATCACCATCGGGTCCAGTAACAATCACAATAAATGGAGAAAAGAAAATTGAAGTTGCTTCAGGTAGTACGCTCTTGACAACTTTAGGGAATGAGAAAATATTCTTACCCTCAGCATGTGGAGGTGGAGGTTCATGTGTTCAATGTGAGTGTCATGTTAACGCAGGTGGAGGAGAGGCTTTGCCAACAGAAACACCTCATTTTACACGGAAAGAATTAAAACATGGTATTCGATTAGCTTGTCAAGTTAAAGTAAAACAAGACATGGATATTTCTATTCCTGAAGAAATTTTTGGAATAAAAAAATGGGATGCAACAGTCGTTAGGAACTATAACGTAGCCTCATTTATTAAAGAATTCGTTGTTGAAATCCCACAAGATATGGGCTATAAAGCAGGAGGATATATTCAAATTGAAATTCCACCCTGTGAGGTAAAGTTTGCTGATATGGATATAACAGCTCATCCAGAAGAGCATGACACTCCAGATAAGTTTAAAGCAGAATGGGACAAATTTAAATTGAGACCATTAGTGATGAAGAATAAAGAAGTTATTGAAAGAGCTTATTCTATGGCCTCTTATCCTGCAGAAGGAAGAGAAATCATGTTAAATGTTCGTATAGCAACTCCCCCATTTGATAGATCAAAAGGAGGCTGGATGGATGTAAATCCTGGTGTTGCATCTTCATATATTTTCGGTTTAAAGAAAGGGGATAAATGTGTGATTTCAGGTCCTTATGGAGAATTTTTCATTAATGAATCTGAAGCAGAAATGTTATATGTTGGAGGTGGTGCAGGAATGGCTCCAATGCGTTCTCATTTATACGAATTATTCAGAACATTAAAGACTGGTAGAAAAGTAACTTATTGGTATGGAGGACGCTCTAAGGCAGAATTATTTTATATAGAGCATTTTAGAGCTCTAGAAAAAGATTTCTCTAATTTTAAATTCTTTATTGCCTTGTCAGATCCTTTAGAGACTGATAACTGGAAAGTAAAAAAAGATATTAATGATTCTGAAGGAGATGGTTTTATAGGATTTATTCATAATTGTGTTATTGAAAATTATTTAAGTCATCATGAGTCACCAGAAGATATGGAATTATATTTTTGTGGTCCACCTTTAATGAATAAGGCAGTCCAAAAAATGGGAGAAGATTTTGGTATGCCAGATGAAAATATTCGTTTTGATGATTTTGGAGGCTAATTTCTGATTTTATAAAAAGTATTTAAAAAAGCTGATTCAGAATTGAATCAGCTTTTTTATTATAATTATCAACCTAGTTCTCCGAAGATTCATAAAAATCAAATATTTGTACATTCACAGTAAAATAATTAGGATAACATTATACTACAATAGTTTTTCTTTACACTCTAAAATTAAAAACAGGGGTTTGAATCACAAGTTTCAGGTGGGAATTTTTAATAGAATTTGAAATAAATTATGATTAAGTCTAATCACCAATTTATGAATAAACATTTTTACTTTCTCAAGATGTTTTATGATAAACTTATTAGAGATAGATTATAAAGTCACGATTCCATTAAATACATTCAAAAGTTAAAAGACCTTTTAGAAAGGTAAAATTCTAAGAAAGTGTACCTTCGCAAAAAATTAAGAGTATGATTAAATTCGAAGAATTAGATTTATCCAACCAACTTCAATATGCCATAGATGATTTAGGTTTTGTAAATCCAACCCCAATTCAAGTAGAAGCTTTCCCCGTGGTAAGGTCTGGTAAAGACGTTGTAGGAATTGCACAAACAGGAACTGGAAAAACATTTGCATATATGTTGCCAATTCTTCGTGATTTAAAGTACTTAAAAACAGATCATCCTAGAGTTCTGGTTTTAGTGCCAACCAGAGAACTTGTTTTGCAGGTAGTAGATGAAATAGAAAAGTTGTCAAAATATATTAATGTTCGTGTTTTGGGCGTTTATGGTGGTGCTAATATCAACACACAAAAACAATCCATTGCTCAGGGCCAAGATATAATTGTAGCTACTCCAGGCCGTTTATATGACTTAGGACTAAGTAATGTTTTAAAGTTAAAAACAATTCAAAAATTAGTCATCGACGAAGTGGATGTTATGTTAGATTTAGGATTTCGTTTTCAGCTTTTAAATATTTTTGATTTGCTTCCAGTAAGAAGACAAAATGTAATGTTTTCTGCTACGATGACTCAAGATGTAGATGATTTAATTTTAGATTTCTTCAAAAATCCAGAAAAAATTTCTATAGCAGTTAGTGGAACTCCATTAGATAATATTATACAAGAAAGTTATAGTGTTCCAAATTTTTTCACAAAGGTAAATTTATTAAACAATTTATTAAGAAATAAACAAACGTTTAATAAAGTGCTAATTTTTGTTGCCTTCAAGAGAACTGCAGATATGCTATTTAAACATTTAGAAGAAGTCTTTGGTAGCGAAACTTGTGTTATTCATTCCAATAAAACTCAAAACTATAGAATACGTTCTATTCGTCAATTCGACGAAGGGAGTAATCGTATTTTAGTTGCTACAGATGTAATGGCTCGTGGTCTAGACTTTGATGAAGTATCTCATGTAATAAATTTTGATACACCAGATTTTCCTGAAAACTATATGCATAGAATTGGTAGAACTGGTAGAGCAGAAAAAGAAGGTAAAACGATTCTATTCTCAACTAAAAAAGAACTTGAATTTAAAGAAGAAATTGAATCTTTAATGGATTTTAAGATTCCTGTTTTAGAAATTCCAGAAGAAGTAGAGATTTCTACTCTATTAACAGAGGATGAACGACCAAGAGAAGATCAAGGGATTTCTAAAAATAGAACAAGTTTAGAATATGTTCCTGGCCCTGCATTTCACGATAAAAGCGAGAAAAATAGTAAAACTAATCAAGGAGGTTCATATCGTAGAGAAATTGCTAAAAAATACAAAAAACCAAAAACTCGTGGTGATAAAAATTACAATTTAAGAAATAAGAAAAAATAGATAATGCAGGTTTTAACAGCTCAAGAATTGCACAACCTTGCCATGAATATAGTGGGTAAGAAGTTAGAGAAAATGGGGTATGAGTTTCAAGCAATAAATAGCAAGCTTAAAAGACATCCTCAATTTGTGCTATTTAAAAAATCGGAAGAAACTATTTTTGTTTTAGTTAAAGCTACAAATAACATCCAAAATCCAGAAGAATATGATGTTTTATGGATGGAGACTTTTAAGGAGCATGCTAAAAAGCAAAATGCTAAAGTTTGGTTTGCTGGAGTTGGTATTGCTAATGCAGAAAGTGTAGAGAATCCTGTCTTTAAAAACCAACCCTATTATGTTGCTTTTGAGGATTTTATAAAGATTTTAGAATAATATTTTCATCATCATTAGATGAATTACTTTTTTAAACTTAAAAGACAAAAAAAATAAATTTAAAGCATAAAAAAAACCACCTATTTGGTGGTTTTTTTTATGCTTTAAATTTATTTAGTCTGCTTTTTGTTCTAATAAATCAAAGAACTGCTGTAATCTCGGTAAAATTATAATTTTTGTTCTTCTATTTTTAGCTTTATTCGCATCTGTATCATTAGGTGCAACAGGAACATAACTACTTCTACCTGTAGCAGATAATCTTTCTGGTTTCACACCATATTTATATTGTAAAATTCTAGTTATTGAGGTAGCACGTTTTGCAGATAAATCCCAATTGTCTTGTAAGAATGCTGTTTTGATTGGAGTAGCATCTGTATGGCCTTCTACCATTACATCCATTTGTGGTTGATCATTAATCACTTTTGCAATTTTCTCTAATACTGTATATGCCTTTTCAGTAACATTATAGCTTCCGCTTTTAAATAATAACTTATCGGCAATAGATATAAAAACTACGGTTTTTTCAACATTTACCTCAATATCATCATCCTGTATACCATCTGTAAGGTTTTTTGTTAAATGATATTTTATAGCTAAATTAATAGAATCTTTTTGAGTCATTGCCTCTCTTATCCCATTAATAAATTTATCTTTTTCACTTAATTGAGAAATGACAGTTTTAATATTGTCTGACGAAGACTGTGTTAAAACTGTTAAGTTTTCTACTTGTTTTAAAGCAGTTTTTTTATCTTCTTTTAAAGATTTAACTTGTTCTGCTAGTGCATAAGCCTTGGCATCTTCTTTATTTTTTTCAATTATACATTTCTGCAAGTCAGCTTTTGTATCTACTAGTTCTGTTTTGGCGCTTTTATGTTTCGTTTGTAGTGCTACGAATTCTTTTTTTGAGACACATCCGTTAAAAACTATAACAGATAAAAGCAATAAGGTTATTTTTTTCATTTTCTATTTTTTAAAACAATCACCCAAATTTAATAAAAAGCATCTACAATTACTTTAATTAACTTTGATTTGTGATAACTTTATGTATTATTTTTGTTTTTAAATTTAAAAATTAAATGAAAAATTTTCTTCTGATCGCTATTATAATTAGTCTTTTGTGTTCTTGTGAGTCAATACAAAAACAAACTGATTTCCGACTAACCGGAAGTGTTTTCGGCACTAGCTATTCAATAATATATTTAGAAACGCCTGTAAATTACCATTCATCGATTGATAGTTTATTTTATTTGGTAAATAAATCGACGTCTACTTATCTACCAACATCAGATATTTCCCTTATTAATAAAGGAGATACAACAATAGTAGCAGATTCTATTCTTTTAGAGTTATTAGAAAAATCAAAGAAAATATTTTTAAAAACCAACGGTTATTTTGACCCTACTGTTGGTAATTTGGTTAATGCTTGGGGTTTTGGCCCTAAAAAAGAAAAAAGCAATTTAGATTCTTTAGATGTTTTAAAGCAGATGGAGCTTGTTGGATTTGATAAAATTAACGTAATTAATAATAAAGTCATAAAAGCAAATCCAAATATTTATTTAGATTTTAATTCAATAGGAAAAGGTTTTGGAATTGATATTATTGCGCGTTTTTTTGATAGTAAGGATATTGATAATTATATGATAGAAATTGGAGGTGAAATTAGAGCGAAGGGAATAAAAAGAAATGGAAACCCTTGGAGAGTACAAATTGAGAATCCAACAAAAAATGACACAAGAGAAGCCTTTACTTATGTTAATCTATCCAATAATTCTATGGCTACTTCTGGAAATTATAGAAAGTTTAGAATAGCAGAAAATGGACAAAAATATGTACACACAGTAAATCCTAAAACAGGTTTTGCAACTGAAACTAATTTGCTGAGTGTATCTGTTATAGGGGCATTAGATTGTGCTGATGTAGATGCATATGCTACAGCATTTATGGCTATGGGCTTAGAAAAGGTTAAAATATTTTTAAAAGAGAATCTAGAGATTAAGGTAATTTTAATTTATCTAGATGAAAAACAAAAATTAGTGAGTTATTCTAACTTATAGCATACCGGTAAAATCTCATTTTTCATTAAACAAAATCGTTTTATTTCTTTTTGCTCCATCTTCTTTGTATAATCGATCTCTTCAACTTTAAATCCAATGGCACGTAACTTCTCAAAATAATCAAGGCCATAAATCCTTACATGATCATATTGTCCAAATATTTTTGCACGCTCTTTTTTATCTACAATCGTATTGTCTTCAAAAGTTTTTTTTCTAGAGAGATCCTGTGGTATTTGGAAAATACCCATTCCACCTGGCTTTAAGACTCGGAATAATTCTTGCATAGCCCTTGTATCGTCTGCGATATGCTCTAAAACATGATTACAGAAAATTATATCGTAACAATTATTTTCAAAAGGGAGGTTACAAATATCTGCCTTGACATCTGCAATTGGCGACTTTATATCAGAAGTTGTATAATCTAAATTATTTTGGTTTCTGAAAATATCTAAGAAACATTGTTCGGGTGCAATATGCAAAACCTTTTGCTTTTGTTTGGAAGTGAAAAAATCAGTTTCGTCTCTTAGGAAAAGCCACATTAAACGATGTCTCTCTAATGATAATGTTGATGGAGAAAGTGCGTTTTCTCTTTGTTTTCCATACCCATAAGGTAAAAATTTGCGATAACTTTTTCCATCAATAGGATCTGTATATCTATCTCCTTTTAAGTAAAAACTAATTATGGGTTTAACCCAATAACTAATCTTTATTAAAATTGTACGAGGAATTGTATTTAAAATTGTTTTGAAAAATGACATCTATTGTTGTAAATTCTGCCTAAATTCATTTTCTTCATCACTCTTAATGCCAAGAGCGTCATAAATATACTTAAATGTAGAAAGTAACTCTGGTTTACCATTTACAATAGCAACATCATGTTCAAAATGAGCTGATGGTTTATTATCTAAAGTAGTGATTGTCCAACCATCTGAATGTTGTCTAATTTTGTGAGTTCCTAAATTTATCATTGGTTCTATTGCAACAACCATTCCTTCTGTAAATTTTTTCCCTCGGCCTCTTTTACCATAGTTTGGCATTTCTGGATCTTCATGCATTTCTTTCCCTAATCCATGACCAACAAGCTCCCTTACAACGCCGTAACCATTATCTTCTGCAAATTTCTGTATAGCAAATCCAACATCACCAACACGGTTTCCCGCTTTAAATTCACGAATACCTTCGTACAAACTTTGTTTTGTTGCATCTAATAATTTTTCAATATCCGAAGTAATTTCACCAATAGCAAAGGTGTAAGCATGATCTCCGTAAAAACCATTTTTCAAAGCACCACAATCTATAGAAATAATTTCACCTTCTTTTAAAGTTGTTTTATTTGGAATTCCGTGAACTACCTGAGAGTTTGGACTCATACATAGTGTATTAGGAAAATCATATAACCCTAAAAATCCAGGTATTGCTCCTTCTGATCTTATGAAATCTTCTGCTAATTTATCTAAATATAAAGTGGTTACACCAGGTTTAACTTCATTTGCTAACATGCCTAGTGTTTTAGAAACTACCAAAGCACTCTCGCGCATAATTTCTATTTCTTCTCTTGTTTTTACTTTAATCATCTTAAAAAATTAAAGTTCAAAGTTAATCTAATTTAAATAAAAGAGATTATTATTTACTAGTATCATAAGAATGTTTATAGGGAATACCCGAAACAATTTTTAAGATATCTTTTTCTAAATTATCTCTTGAATATTCTACGTAACGACCTATTTCTTTAGATTTTTTATAAAATATAAAAGTTGGAACTTTCATAATATTAAAACCTTCTTGTAAATTATTAGGTGTCTTTTTTCCACGATTTACAGTAACTAATTCAAGCTTTTTCATTTTAAAGTTGGCTAACATTAAAATTTTAAATAATCGAGGTGTTTCTCTTTTACTATCTCCACACCAAGTTCCCATGAATCCTTTAATTGTAACTCCTTTTAATTCCTTTTTTAACATCTCGATAGTAGTCTGATCTGGAGTATAATCATCAAATTTTTGATCAAACCAAGCTTTATAAGGCTCTTGATTAAAAGACTCTCTATCTGCAAAACCGATTAAATCTCCAGATTTATTTTTTACTGCAGTAACTTTCTGTTGCGCATTACAGGAAGCTAAAATCCCGATAATAACGATTAAAATTATTTTTTTCAATACTTCTTTTTTAAAATTATAAGAGTGATTTTTGTGTCATCTCTTTTGGTTTTTTCACACCCATTAAATGTAAAATAGTGGGAGCGATATCGCCCAATATACCGCTTTTTATTGACTTTAATTGCTCGTCTATAAGGACAAAAGGCACAGGGTTTGTAGTGTGAGCTGTATGTGGACTTCCGTCGGGATTTATCATGGTCTCACAGTTACCGTGATCTGCTATTAATAGTGTTGTATAGCCGTTTTTAATACCTGTTTCAATCACTTCTTTCGCACATTTATCGACTGTTTCACAAGCCTCTATAGCTGCCTCCATTATTCCTGTATGACCAACCATATCGCCATTTGCAAAATTCAAACAAACAAAATCAGTTTCTTTTTTTTCTAAATCAATACACAAAGCTTCAGTTAATTCGTGTGCACTCATTTCTGGTTTTAAATCATAAGTAGCGACCTTTGGTGAGTTTTTTAAAATTCGAGATTCACCTTCAAAAGGAGCCTCTTGTCCTCCAGAAAAGAAAAAAGTTACATGTGGGTATTTTTCTGTTTCTGCTATTCTAACTTGTTTTTTTCCGGCATTAGATAAAACTTCACCTAAAGTATTTTTAATATTATCACTATTGTAGATTACATTAATATTATTAAAACTTTTATCATATAAAGTAATTGTCGTAAAATATAAATCCATTTTCTTCATCCCGAAATCAGGAAAATTATTTTGCGACAATACGTTTGTAAGTTCTCTACCCCTGTCTGTTCTGTAATTAAAAAATAGCACTACATCTCCTTCTTTAATTAATGCTTTTGGATTATTATTTTTATCTGTTATAATAATTGGTTTATGAAATTCATCTGTTACGCCAGTATCATAGTTTTTATTTATCGTTGCTAAAACATCTTTTGTTTTTGCACCTATTCCATTCACTAAGCAATCATAGGCTATTTTAATTCGTTCCCATCTATTATCTCTGTCCATGGCGAAATAACGTCCTGTTACAGAAGCTAATTCACCTGTAGTCTTTTTCATGTGCTCTTGAATATCATTAATAAAATAAGAGCCAGATTTAGGGTCGCAGTCTCGACCGTCAGAAAAAGCATGTAAATACACATTTTCTATTTCATTTTCATTGGCAACATCCAAAATGCCTTTCAAATGATTAATATGAGAATGAATTCCACCATCAGAGACTAAGCCTAATAGATGAACATTTTTATTATTTTTCTTTGCGTATTTAAAGGTATCCAACAAAGACTTTTCCTTCCCTAAAGTTTTTTCTTTTATAGCTTTATTAATTCGGGCTAAGTTCTGATAAACAACTCTTCCAGCACCTAAATTCATATGACCAACTTCAGAGTTTCCCATTTGACCTTCAGGCAAGCCAACATGCTTTCCATCAGTTCTTAATTCTGCATGTGAATATTTTTTATATAAAGAATTGATATAAGGTGTCTTTGCATTATAGATTGCAGAGACTTTTGGGTCTTGGGTAATACCCCATCCATCCAATATCATTAGTATTACTTTTTTATTCATTTTGCTGTTTTCAATAGTAAAAGTATGAAAGATTTTTATACGTTTTTTATATTTCTACGAAACCGTTAAAGTAAGGTAACAATAATAACTCTGAAGATGAATTCTTTAAACTTATTTCATCTCTCAGGTATATGCTCTGTTAAGATATTCAATTTTATCATTATTATGTTAAATTCAGAAATAGAGTCTTAAAAAGCTGTAAATTTACAATGCAAAAAAAGTATATTTATGAAATCTCTTTATGAGTTAAATAATGTTACAAGCAAGTTGCCTATACACTTACATAAGTTTATAGTTAATCAGCAATATAGCAATTATACTCCTCAAAACCAGGCTGTTTGGAGGTATGTGATGCGTATGAATGTTGATTACCTAAGCAAAGTAGCACATAAATCTTACCTAAAAGGGCTAGACATTACTGGAATATCTATAGAAGAAATTCCAAAAATGAACGGTATGAATAGAATTTTAAAAGAAATTGGCTGGGCAGCAGTTTCTGTTGATGGATTTATACCTCCAAATGCTTTTATGGAGTTTCAAGCGTATAATGTTTTGGTTATTGCTGCTGATATGAGGACTATAAATCATATTGAATATACTCCTGCACCTGATATAATTCATGAAGCAGCTGGGCATGCGCCAATTATTTCAAATCCAGAGTATGCAGAATATTTAAGACGTTTTGGTGAAATTGGTAGTAAAGCAATTTCTTCAACTAAAGATTATGAAATATATGAAGCTATTCGTTTATTATCAATTTTAAAAGAGAATCCAAATTCATTACAAAATGAAGTCTTAGCAGCTCAAAAAAATGTAGAATTTTTACAAGAAAATATGGGAGAGTTATCTGAAATGGCTCAGATAAGAAACTTACATTGGTGGACAGTAGAATATGGACTTATAGGAACTATAGATTCACCTAGAATATATGGAGCAGGTTTACTTTCTTCTATTGGAGAGAGTAATTGGTGTATGAAAAATGAAGTTAAGAAACTACCATACTCAATAGATACAGCTTGTGTAAATTTTGATATTACAAAACCCCAACCACAATTATTCATAACTCCAGATTTTGCTTATTTAAGCCTAGTTTTGGAAGAGTTTGCAAATACAATGGCAATAAGGACTGGAGGTTTAAATAGTTTGCAAAAATTAATAAATTCCAAAAATTTAGGCACGATAGAATTAAGTACTGGGATTCAAATTTCAGGAATATTCACGAACGTTATAAAGTATAAAAACAATAAAGTTGCATATTTTCAAACAACTGGATTAACTGCTCTCTGTTCAAAAGATAAAGAATTGATAGGACATGGTATTGATTGTCACAAGAATGGTTTTGGAAGTCCAATCGGAAAATTAAAAGGGATTAATTTACAAATTGAAGACATGAGTCCAAAAGATTTAAAGGCTTATGGTATTTATGAAGGGGAGTTTATAAAATTAGAGTTTGAGAGTGGTGTAAAAATTCAAGGAAAAGTGATTACGGGGACAAGAGATTTAAAAGGTAAAATTTTATTAATTTCTTTTACTGATTGTAAGGTTACTTATTATGACCAAGTTCTTTTTAAGCCAGAATGGGGTATTTATGACATGGCAATTGGCAAGGAAGTAGTTTCTGGATTTTCGGGATCAGCAGATGTAAGATCATTCAATGATCAGTCTAAAGTCTCTAAAGTAAAAACTCAAAAAATTAAATATTCAAAAGAAGAAGAAGGATTATATAAACTTTATGATCAAGTTAAAGAAATTAGAAACTCAAATTTATTGAATGAAAAGAGTTTAATAAATATTTATAAGATTCTTAAAAATCAATATTCTTCTGATTGGTTATTACCTTTAGAAATTTACGAATTAGCAATAAGAAATGACTATGCTTTTTCAGATCAAGTACACGAGTATTTAATTAACTTACAGGATAATAAGAGTTTTAAAAAATTAATTCAAAATGGATTAAAATTAATTCAAAATCATTAAGCATATAATTATGGGATTATTTGGAACGTTTAGCCAGAAAAATGAAACTAATGAGATTAAAGAATATTTAGAAAAGGGGGCTGTTATTTTAGATGTAAGAACCAAAGAAGAATGGGATGATGCTCATGGAAAAAAATCTAAACATATTGTTCTGACAACTATTCCTTTTAACTTGGAAGAAATAAAGTCTTGGAATAAGCCAATTATTGCTGTTTGTAAGAGTGGTGGTAGGAGTGCGCAAGCAACACAGTTTTTAGTGAATAATGGCTTTGATGTTATTAACGGAGGACCTTGGCAGAATGTAGATCAATATATAGATTGATTTTAAATACTTAACAATTTCTTCTAGAACGCTATAAATGGATATTTACGAGTTATTTCATTCTTTTTGTGAGACAAATTGATTAAGAATTTTTCATGTTGCTTAGAATAAATATTAAAAGGTCTATGAATAATCCCCTTTTGGATGGTATCTATTTCATTCATAGTTTCTCTAGTCTTATTTTCAATAAAAGTTGTGTGAAAACGCTCCCAAATATAATTAATGGCAGTTGTATTTGGATGAATCATATCTTCTTTATAAAACCTATAATCTCTTAGTTCATCCATCATGATTTCATAACTTGGGAAGTAACGAATATTAATTCGGTCTGAGCTGATAATATTATGAATTGCAGAAATTAAGTGTGATTTACTTAATGTGTTTTCTGTGAATCCATCTTTTAAATGGCGGATTGGGGAAACTGTAAAAATAATATTTATTGATGGATTTACTGATTTTATAAGATCAATAATTACTTTCAAACTTTTAGTAATTTCATCAGTAGTTAGTATTTCTTTTATAAAATTTTTCTGAGGAATTTTATGACAATTTGCAACGATATTATTTGTTTCAATAAAACGGTAGACCCAAGAAGTACCTAATGTAATTATTAGATGATTTGCTTCTTTTAGAGCATTATTTGTTATAGATATCGCTGTATTTAAATTATTTAAAACATCACTTTTTGTAATTGAGCTCAGATTTGAATGAGAGTCAAAACAGTGCCAATGCTCATTTTGAAAGACTAAATCATTTTCAGAATATTTTTTTTGGTTAATTCCGTTTGTAATTAATTTTTCTATCGCTTTTGGATGAAATAAAATTCCAAATGGATTTCGAATTGTTTTAAACTTAAAGTAATCTAATTTATTACCGATGTTTTCTGAAAAGCAAGATCCTAAAAGAACTATTTTAGAGTTATAAGAAATTGTATTTATTTTTTCTTTTTCAATAGAAAAATCAGTGAATAATTTCATGTTAATATTTTAAAAACTTAGCTGTTATATTAAATAATCTTTTGCTTTTTCTAATGCCTTTGTTATTCCTTCCGGATTTTTTCCTCCCGCTGTAGCGAAAAAACTTTGACCACCACCACTACCTTCAATTAGTTTACCTAATTCCCGAACAACTTTCCCGGCATCATAACCACGCTCTTCTATTAACTCTTTTGAGATATAGCAAGTTAACATAGCTTTTTCTTTAGATGGAGCCGACGCAATTAATAAAAAAAGATTTTGATATCTTTTACCTAAACTAAAAGCAAGATTTTTAATTCCATTAGCATCTAGATCTAGTTTAATTCCTAAAAACTGTACGCCATTTATTTCTTGTAATTTATTTTTAATATCACCTGTTAAATTCTGAGCTTTATCTCTTAATAATTGCTCAATCTGTTTTTGTAAAGCAAGATTTTCATTTTGTAATTTTTGAACTGATTTTAGAGGTTCTTTAGTATTATTTAATAAGTTCTTAATTTTAGATAACTCATTATTACTATTAGAGTAAAAATCTTTAACGGCATTATTTGTAATTGCTTCAATTCTTCTAATCCCGGCTGCAACTGCTCCTTCAGATTTTATTTTAAAACTCCAAATATCTCCTGTATTTTTAACATGTGTACCTCCACACAACTCAATAGATTCTCCAAACCTTATTGCACGAACAGTATCTTCATATTTTTCACCAAATAAAGCTATAGCTCCTTCTGAAATTGCATTTTCCATTGAAATATTTCTCTTTTCCACCATAGAAAGTTTATCCGAAATCCTTTGATTTACATAGTTTTCTATCTTACTTAATTCTTCTGAAGTTACTTTTGAGAAATGTGAAAAATCAAAGCGTAAATATTTAGAATTAACACCAGAACCCTTTTGTTCCACATGCTTTCCTAGCACATCTCTTAACGCCTGGTGTAGTAAATGTGTCCCTGTATGATTACATTCCGTATCATGACGTTGTTTCTTATTAACAACGGCCTTAAAACTCTCGTTAATATGTTTTGGTATGTTTTTGGTAAAGTGAATGATTACATTATTTTCTTTTTTAGTATTTAAGATATAAACAATATTACCTTTTATATCCTCTAAGGAGCCTTTGTCACCAATTTGGCCTCCACCTTCTGGATAAAAAGGAGTGGAATTGAAAACTAATTGAAACATCTCACCATCCTTTCTAGAGACAACTTTTCTATAGCGAGTTATCTTTACATTACTATCTAAAGAATCATATCCTATAAACTCTTCAGATGTTTCAGTTAAAACAGTCCAATCATCTGTAGTTATTTCACTAGCAGCTCTTGATCTATTCTTTTGCTCCTGCAACTCTTTATTAAATCCTTTTTCATCTATAGTGAATCCTTTTTCAGATAGAATTAAAGCAGTTAAATCAATTGGAAACCCAAAAGTATCATATAACTCAAATATTTTATCTCCAGAAATCTCTTTGCTATTTGAATTCTCAATTATTCTATCTAATAAAACTAGTCCTTGATCTAAAGCTCTTAAAAATGAAATTTCCTCTTCTTTAATAACATTTTCTATAAGTTTTTTCTGTGCTTTTAGTTCTGGGAAAGCATTTCCCATTTTATCACATAAAACTGAGACTAATTCATAAATAAAAGGTTCTTTTTTATTTAAAAAAGTAAAACCGTAACGCACCGCTCTTCTTAGAATTCTTCGGATTACATATCCAGCTCCTGTGTTACTTGGTAATTGTCCATCTGCTATGGAAAAAGAAACAGCTCTTACGTGATCAGAAATTACACGTATTGCAATATCTTGTTGTTTATCTGTGCCGTATTTAGTGTTAGAAATTAGTTCAATTTTTTTAATGATTGGTTGAAAAACATCTGTATCATAATTCGATTTCACACCTTGTAATACCATGCACAATCGTTCAAAACCCATTCCAGTATCGATATGTTTATTTGGTAAATCTTCTAATGAGCCATTAGCTTTTCTATTATATTGCATAAAAACGAGATTCCAAATTTCTACAACATGTGGATGGTCTTTATTTACTAAGTCTTTACCTGGCGTTTTTAGTTTTTCTTCCAAAGAACGAATATCAATATGAATTTCAGAACAGGGCCCACAAGGTCCTTGCTCCCCCATTTCCCAAAAATTATCTTTCTTACTCCCCATTATGATTTGATTTTCTGGAATCAGTTCTTTCCATAAATCATAAGCTTCTTGATCAATTTTTAAATTATCTGAGTCATTACTACCTTCAAAAACACTAACATATAATGAATTTTTCTCTATTTTATAGACCTCTGTTAGTAATTCCCAAGCCCAAGAGATAGCTTCTTTTTTAAAATAATCTCCAAAAGACCAGTTTCCTAACATTTCAAATAAAGTATGATGATAGGTATCGTATCCAACTTCTTCTAAATCATTGTGCTTACCAGATACACGTAAACATTTTTGAGAATCTGTTAATCGACTATTTTTTGGCTTCCCGTTTCCTAAAAAGAATTCTTTAAATGGTGCCATTCCTGAATTAACAAAAAGTAAAGTTGGGTCGTCTTTTGTGACCATCGGTGCCGAAGGGACTATGGTATGGGATTTATCTTTAAAAAAATCTAAAAACTGAGAACGTATTTCTTGAGATTTCATAAAAAATGATTATTTCCGATTGGAAGAATTAGGTTAATTTATTTTTAAATATAACAACTAAAAAAGTTAGTTGTAAAACATTTTGTAAATTTGAAGAGTTTTCTTTTAGGAAATCACTTAAAAGTACAAAAATAGTATATTTAAGATTATGGCGAAAGTAAAATATTTTTATGATGCAGATACTCTGTCTTACAGAAAAATAGAGAAGAAAAAAAGCGATTATATTAAAAGATCCTTTTTTTTATTTTTAGCAGCAGTGCTATTTATGATTCTTGGTTTTCTAGGTCTTAGTCAGGTTCTAATAACTCCATCCCATAGAGCCGACAAAGTTGAACTTGATAATTTAAAATTTCATTATAAATTAATTAATAAGCGTTTAGATCAAAGCGCTGCAGTTTTAGGACAACTTAAAGAAAGGGATAATAATATTTATAGAACTTATTTTGAGACAGACCCAATATCAGATGACGTTAGAAAAGCTGGTTTTGGTGGAGTTAACAGATATAACGCACTTGATGGATTTGATAATTCCAAGATGATCAAAGATCTTACAAAAAATGTAGATATTCTATCAAAACAAATAGCTGTTCAGTCTAAATCTTTAGATGAAATTGTAACTTTAGCTAAAGAAAAAGAGAAGATGTTAGCTTCCATACCTGCAATTCTACCCATAAAAAAAGGAGGATTTTATGTAGCTTCTGGGTATAAAATGAGAATGCATCCTATTTTAAAAATACGGAAGCTTCACAAAGGAATGGATTTTACAGCACCCAAAGGGACTCCAATTTATGCCTCAGGAAGTGGTAAAATATATAGAGCTCAAAGGAGTAGTACATTTGGAAAAGTAGTATATATAGATCACGGTTATGGGTATAAAACAATCTATGCACACATGAGTAGAATGGTCGTTAGACGAGGTCAGCAAATTAGACGTGGTGATTTAATAGGTTATGTAGGTAGCACAGGATTGTCAGTTGCCCCACATTTACATTATGAAGTTCATAAAAACGGAAGACCCCTTAATCCTATTAGCTTCTATTATGGAGACTTAACCCCCGAGGAATTCTTGGCCATGCAAAAGTCCTCCGAAGAAGGTCAGTCATTTGATTAAAAATTTCTTATGCATATAGAATTACCAGAAAAAAGATATTATAAAATTGGTGAAGTAGCTAAAGCTTTTGATGTAAATACTTCATTGATAAGATTTTGGGAAAAGGAATTTACTATAATTAAACCGAAAAAAAATGCTAAAGGCAATAGGCTATTTACCCAAGAAGATGTAAAACACTTCAAATTAATTTTCAATTTGGTAAAAGAAAGAGGCTTTACTTTGGAGGGGGCTAAGCAAAAATTGAAGAAAAACCTATCAGGAACCATCAATAATCATGAAATTATTAGTAGATTGGAAGCAGTTAAAGCAGCACTTACTAAAATTAAGAATCAACTATAAAATTTCAAAATAATGCCAAAAAAGTATATAGACTTAGAAACTTTAAAATATATACTTTATGATGTTCACAACCTAGAAGACTTATTAACTAGAGAGCGATTTCAAGATCATGATATTGAATCTTTAGATTTATTTTTAGAATCAGTTAAAGAGTTTTCTGATAGAGAGTTATATCCATACTTTAAAGAAATGGATGAAACTCCAGCGCATCATAAAGACGGAACTGTTATCGTTCACAAACAAGTAGATGTAATGATGAAAAAAGGAGGGGAGTTAGGTATAATTTCTGCTTCTTTTAATTACGAAGACGGTGGGTTGCAAATTCCGTTTATTGCTCATCAAGCTGCAGCTTTTATTCTTGATGCAGCAAATAATCATTTACCAGGCTATGCTGGTTTAACTCAAGGTGCAGCTGAATTAATTATTGAATTTGGAAACAAGGAATTAAATAATATATATGTTCCAAATATGTTATCAGGTCAATGGGGTGGAACGATGTGTTTAACTGAACCACAAGCTGGTAGTTCTTTGTCAGATATTATTACAAAAGCAACACGAACAGATGATGATTTTTATAAAATATCTGGGCAGAAAATATTTATTTCTGGAGGAGATCATCAATATGCGGAAAATATTGTTCATTTAGTTTTGGCAAGAATAGAAGGAGCGCCTCAAGGGACTAAGGGAATTTCTTTATTTGTAGTACCTAAGAATAGACCTAAAACGGATGGGAATCTTGAGCATAACGATGTAATGACAGTTGCCGATTTTCAAAAAATGGGTCAACGTGGTTACTGTACTACTCATTTAGGTTTTGGAGATACAGATGATTGTAGGGGCTGGTTAGTAGGTGAAGAAAACAAAGGCTTAGCTCAAATGTTTTTAATGATGAATGCGGCAAGAATAGCAGTTGGTAGAGGAGCTGCAGCGATCGCTATGGCTGCATATAGAACTTCTTTAAATTATGCAAATGAAAGACCCCAAGGAAGAAAATTAACAAGTACGGGCAAGAAAAACCCTTCAGAAAAACAAAGCTTAATTATAGAGCATCCAGATGTAAGAAGGATGTTATTACTTCAAAAATCTATTGTTGAAGGTTCTTTGAGTTTGGTTTTATTAGCTTCAAAATACCACGATATTATTCATTCTAGTAACAATAAAGAAGAAAAAGAAAAGTATAATTTACTCTTAGAAATGATTATTCCTATCGTAAAAACTTTTCCTTCAGAAGCTGGTTCAGTATCAGTAAATAATGGGTTACAAGTATTGGGTGGTTATGGCTTTTGTTCAGACTTCACATTACAACAATATTATAGAGATATTAGAATTTCAGCTCTATATGAAGGAACAACAGGTATCCAATCTCAAGATTTATTGGGAAGAAAAGTAACTTTACAAAATGGGAAAGCCCTAGAATTACTTGCTGCAGAGATTGTACAAACAATTACTCTAGCTTCTGAGTATTCTGATTTAGCACCATATGCAAATCAATTATCAAGTAAATTACAATTATCGCAAAAAATACTTCAAAAACTGATGCCTTTTGCGATGAAAGGAAATTACGAACGGTATTTATCCGACGCTAATTTATTCATGGAGTTCATGAGTATAATTGTACTTAGTTGGCTATGGTTAGAAATGGCAGTAGATTCCAAAGAAACACTAGCAGCGGGAAAATTAAAATATGATAAAAATTTCTATGAAAGTAAAATTCATACTATGAAATTTTATTTTAAATATGAGCTTCCAAAAACTACTTCTTTAGCAGAATCTTTAATGAGTGATGAAGTTTTGACTGTTAAGGATGAAAAAGAATATATACTATAATGACAAATATTTCCAAACAATTTAATTTAGAAGGTAAAGTTGCTATTATAACAGGATCCAGTAAAGGAATAGGAAAAGCAATAGCTAAAGGTTTAGCGGAAAATGGTGCAAAAGTTGTTATTTCAAGTAGAAATCAAGAAGCATGTGATATCGTTGTAAATGAATTTAAGCTAGAAGGTTTAGATGCTATTGGAATAGCTTGTCACATAGGAAAAGAAGATCAACGAAAAAATTTGGTTGATAATACTATTTCAGCTTTAGGACGCATAGATATTTTAGTTAATAATGCAGCTATTAATCCTTTTTTTGGACCTATTGAAGACGTAGATTCTACAATTTTTGATAAAATCATGGAAGTAAATGTAAAAGCACCTTGGAGTTTGTCAAATTTAGTATTGCCTCATCTAGAAGTTAATAAACAAGGTAGTATTATTAATATAGCCTCTGTAGAGGCATTAACTCCTGGCTTAGGACTTGGTATTTATAGTACAAGTAAAGCGGCTATTTTAATGTTGTCTAAAAACCAAGCAAAAGAATGGGGGAAATACGGAGTGCGTGTTAATGCAATTTGCCCAGGCTTGATTAAAACAAAATTTAGTGCAGCACTTTGGCAAAATGAAAAAATATTAGAAAAAATTCAAAAATCTATTCCAAGTGGTAGAATGGGGGATCCTGAAGAAATCGTAGGTTTAGCTTGCTTATTGGCCTCTAATGCCGGAGCTTATATGACTGGCGGTGTGTATACTGCTGATGGAGGATATATGATTGCCGGATAAAAAATAAAACTATGAACTTCGAATATTCAAATAAATCAACAGAAATTCAGCAAAAGTTAATATCTTTTATTGAAGAGCATATTATTCCAATTGAAGCCGAATACATTTCTTTTCAAGCGGATAAAAAGAATATGTGGAAACGTTTTCCAGAGACAGAAATATTAAAAAAGAAAGCAAAAGATGCTGGTTTATGGAACCTGTTCTTACCAAAAGATTATGGAGAGTTAAGTCCTGGACTGACTAATTTAGAATATGCACCATTGGCAGAAATTATGGGACAAAAAATCTGGATTTCAGAGATTTTTAACTGTTCAGCTCCAGACACTGGGAATATGGAAGTGTTAGCTAAATATGGAAATAATGCTCAAAAAGAAAAATGGTTAAAACCTTTAATGAATGGAGAAATTCGCTCTGCTTTTTTAATGACCGAACCAGATATTGCTTCTTCTGATGCAACAAATATTGAAACCTCTATAGAATTAGATGGAAATGAATATGTAATAAATGGTAGAAAATGGTGGTCCTCTGGAGCGATGGATCCAAATTGTAAAATAGCTATAGTGATGGGGAAAACAGATGTCACTAAATCAAGACATCAACAGCAAAGTATGGTTTTAGTCCCTATGGATACTCCTGGATTAAATATCATTAGACCCCTATCAGTTTTTGGGTTTTATGATTCTCCAGAAGGTCATGCGGAAATTCAACTAACAAATGTTCGAGTACCTAAAGAAAATTTAATTTTAGGAGAAGGAAGAGGCTTTGAAATCGCACAAGGGCGTTTGGGTCCTGGGAGAATTCATCATTGTATGCGTTTAGTAGGTATGGCACAATATGCATTAGAATTAATGTCTCAACGAACATTAGAAAGAGAGGCTTTTGGAAAAAAGTTTTACGACTATAGTAGTATAAGACAAGATATTGCAAAATCTCAATGTGAGCTAGAGCAAACAAGATTGCTAACCCTCTCAGCTGCAGATAAAATGGATAAATTAGGCAATAAAGCTGCAAAGGATATTATTGCAATGATAAAAATTGTAGCTCCTAACATGGCGTTAAAAGTAATAGATAGAGCTATACAAGTTTTAGGAGGTAAAGGGGTAAGCCAAGACACTTATTTACCACATTATTTTGCTATTGCAAGAATATTGCGTTTGGCAGACGGCCCAGACGAAGTTCATATGCATCAACTTGGCAAAAGTTGCATTAAAAAATATGGTAATAGTTAAAAATGGAAAACCAAAAAGTTAGGAAAGATGAAGAGTTAAATATTGTTTCAGTAAAAAAATATCTTCTCCAGAATGATCTAATTAATTCTATTGAAAGTGATTTGTTTGTTGAACAATACACACATGGATTCTCTAACTTAACATATTTATTAAAGATTGAAAATAAAGAATATGTTCTAAGAAAACCCCCCATTGGTGCAATTAAAAGAGGTCACGATATGGGTCGTGAATTTAAAGTTCAAAGCGCTTTAGCAAATACTTTTATGAAAGTACCAAAAATGTATGCCTATTCAAAAAATGAACCGCCTTTTTATTTAATGGAAAAAGTAGAAGGCATCATTTTAAATTTTAATGAAGCTAAAAAAAGAAAATTATTAGTAAAGGACTACCAAACTATTGCTAACTCTTGGATAGACACCCTTGTGGAACTCCATAATGTAGATTATAAAGCAATTGGTTTAACTGATTTAGGTAGGCCTGATGGATATGTAGAAAGACAAGTTTTAAATTGGGAAAAACAATATATAAAAGTAAAAACAGATACCTATCCAGAATCTGAAATTGTAATTCAATGGATGAGAGAAAATCAACCTAAAGATTATGATCATTGTTTAATACATAACGATTACAAATACGATAACATTGTCTTTAAAGATGATTCCTGGCAAGAAGTAAGCGCTGTTTTAGATTGGGAAATGGCAACTTTAGGAGATCCTTTAATGGATTTAGGGACCTCTCTTGGTTATTGGACAATAAGTTCGGATCACGAATTTGTGAAACAAGGTATTCCATCACCAACAATTTTTGAAGGAAATCCAAAAAGAAGTGAGATAGCTAAAATATACGCAGAAAAATCTGGAAGAAATTTAGATAATTTAATTTTTTATTATGTTTTTGGATTGTTTAAAATTGCTGTTATTGCTCAGCAAATCTACTATAGGTACCAAAAAGGCTGGACTACAGATCCACGTTTTGCTAATCTGAATAAAGCAGCTGAATTATGTTGTAAATTAGGAGTGAAAGCTATAAAAACGAATAAAATTGACTAAAACGGAAGGTAAATATCAAGAAATTAACGAGGAAGGATTAACTATTTTATCAGACTTCACAGAAGACGTACCCGTTTTTATGATGAATTATCTTAAGTATAAAGAGATTGTTTGTGAAACAGGTAAAACTGGAAGAGAAACATATAGAGCATATCTGGAAGCAGCAATTCCTTTTTTTAATCAATTAAAAGCAGAAATTATTTTTAAAGGAAAACCAATAGCTACTATTATTGGCCTTAAAGATGAAAAACTTTGGGATGAGGTATTGATTGTAAAGTATTTAAATAAAAATGAATTTTTTAAATTACTAAAAATGAAAAATTATCCAAGAGAATTAAGAGTCTCTTCGTTATCAGATTCAAAACTAATATTTTGTAAATAATTATGGAAGTAAAAAATAAAATAGTCTTAGTTACAGGCGCAGGATCAGGAATTGGAAAAGCAACTGCAATTCACTTTGCAAAACATGGAGCAATTGTTATTGTTTCAGACAGGAAATTAGATACAGCAAACGAAGTTGCTGAAATAATTAAGGTAAATGGTGGTCAAGCATTGTCAATTGAAGCAGATGTTTCTAAATTCAAGGATGTAGAAAATTTAGTTTCTAAAACTGTAAAAGTATTTGGACAGTTAGATGTAATCGTAAACAATGCAGGAATTGGACCTAAGAATTTATTAAAAACAGGAGATTCCACTCTAGAAGACTGGGAAAGAGTTATAGCCGTAAACCAAACAGGTGTTTTTTATTGTATGAAAGTTGCTTTACAGCAAATGGTAAAACAAGGTCACGGGAATATTGTAAATATTGCTTCGTTAGCGGGCTTAAAGGCCTCTTTAAATAATATAAGTTACTCAGCAAGTAAATTTGCAGTTGTAGGAATGACAAAATCGGCAGCTTTAGAATATGCAAGAAAAAATATTAGAATTAACGCTGTTTGTCCCGGTTACACTGAATCTGCTTTATTAGATCAATTAAAAATGGCACGAGAAGACATGGATGCGATGTTAAAAAGTGTTATTCCTATGAGGCGTTATGGAGAGGCGGAGGAAATAGCTGAAGCTGTAGTTTGGTTAGCGTCAGACAAAACAAAGTTTATGACAGGACAGACAATTACCGTAGATGGAGGAACTTCACTTTAAAGGATAAATTTATATATTAATAACCCCCAGCCCAATACTAAAAATAAACCCCCTAGAGGAGTAACGGGTCCTAGAAAACTTAGTTTTTTATTTATTGCAGATGATATAACTAAACCATAAATAGAGAAAGAAAATAGAAATGTTCCTATTATAAATGCAAGAAATATATAGTTACTTAAACTAGTATTTGTTGTAAACTCAAATCCTAGAATAAGTAATATAATTGCGTGATATATTTGATATTTTACACCTATTTCAAAACTTTTTAAATTTTCGACAGTCAGTTTTTTCTTTAATAAATGTGCACCGAATGCACCGAAAATAATCGCAGTTGCTCCAAAAAAAGCAGCAAATATTAATGCTATTTCATTCATATTTAAAATAATTTTTTAAGTTTAATAATTCAAATTTAATTTCGATTTACTTTCATGATTTAGAGTATACTAATGAAGTCTTTATAATCTTCGGGGGTGTCAATGTCTAATAAATTGACAAAACTTGTTAAAGATAAAACTTTACTTTTATTTTTTTGAAGAAATTCTTTTGCGCCTTTATCACCTTTTATTTTTAATAAATTTGGAGTAAATGATTTTGGAAAAATTGCAGGAACACCAAATCGATTCCCATAATTAGATGCTATTATTTTCTCTTTTTCTTTTGAAAAAAGATTAATCATCTCATTATAATATTTTAATCGAATAGCAGGTTGATCTGCTAATAGTATTAAAATTCCATCGAAAGATACTTTTTCTTTTTCCAAATATTTTATACCAGAAACAATACTAGAACTTAATCCAAGTTTATAATTTTTGTTTAACACAAAAGCTACATTATGATAAGTTGTATTTTTTTTTATTTCATCTGCATTGGCTCCCAAAACACAAATAACACGTGTACTAGATATTTTTTCTGAAATATCAATAGTGTTTTCTAAAAGTGTTTTCCCATTTATTTTTAATAACTGTTTTATACTCCCCATTCTAGAAGATTTTCCCGCAGCCAAGATGAGAATAGCTAATTTCATGTCTAAGAAAGTTAATTTAATAATTTATTTAAAGCAACCGGAAAAATTCTTTCTACAAATTTTCCATAAGCAACCCCAGAGGGGTGAAGATTATCGTCAGCAACTAATTCAGGCATAGCTAATCCTAATCTAGTTATGTCAGTAATATTTACATAATTAATGTCATTTTCAATACAATAACTTTCTGCAAAAGAGTTATATAAATCAATTTCTTCACTTATTTGACTTGAATTAAACATTGACTGACCTGATGGAGTATATGCATAATCCGGAATTGAAATAACGATAACATCTCTTTTATTTTGGGAGGCTGTAAGTGAGATTGCTATATTAACTAAGTTAGGAAACTCCTCTTCATAAACAGAAAAAGGTTTATGTTGAAACTGATTATTTACTCCTATAAGTATTGTAATAAGATCATTATTTTTAAATATATTATCAGAGCCATTATCATTTATAATAGGAATAAGAGTATCAATAAGGTTCGTTGTTGTCCAGCCAGTAACTGCTATAATTTCAACATTTACTTTGTCATTACTTAATTCTTGTCTTATTGAGTCTTTTAATTGCACAGGAAAGTTAGATTCGTTTGAAACACTCTGACCGATAGTGTAACTATCTCCTATTGAAAGAATTTTATAGTTATTAGGTGTCAAATTTTTACCACTATCGTTATCACTTCCATTATTACTACAGCTAAAAATTATAAAAATGATCAGCAATTTTTTTAAATCCTTAATTTTCATAATTTATCTCTTAAAGTTTTTTAATTTTTATAATTGATAAAATTTCAGATAAAATAGATATTGAAATTTCTTCAGGTGTTTCAGCACCTATGTTTAATCCGGCTGGAGTAAAAATACTTTCTAAAAACACTTCAGATATTTTTGAATTATATTCAAAAAGATCGTTAAACATTCTATCACGTCTTTTTACTGAACCCAAAACCCCAAGATAACTGGGTTTTTCATCAACTAGTTTTAATAAATACTTTAAATCTTGGACATAACTATGGTTCATAATTACGATCCCTGTATTAGAATCTACATTAGAAAAATCTATCATTTCTGCATTACTACCAATTACAGAATTTGCCCCGGGGAAGGTTGATTTATCTTTAGGATCTTTTACAGATGTAATGATATCTACTTGCCAACCTAATAAAGCTGCCATTTCGCATAACTTTACCGAATCATGTTCTGCACCAATAATTAGTAAATTAAATGTAGGGTTGAGGTTTTGTTTAAAAGAATATAATTTATTTTTAGAATCATAATCAAAAGTCTTAGAGAAAGAAAATTGTTTTAAATTTTGGAAAACAATTTGTGTACCAAAATTTCCAATGGCATCATCTTCTTTTGTAAATAAAGTTGCTATTTTTAGTGACTCTCTATTTGAAATTGAGTCAAGAAAATTTTCATAAAATTCACTAGAAATAAAAAAAGGTTCGATTAATATATATAGAATTCCTTCACACCCCAAACGATATCTACCATCATATGAAATTATTTTTGGTTCATTTTTGTCAAATACAGATTTACTTCTAACTAGAATTTCTTTTTCTACACATCCTCCACTAATTGCACCAATCATTTTACTATCCTCTGAAATCAGCATTCTAACACCTGGCTTCCGATAAGAAGAACCATCTAGATCAACTACAGTAACTAAGGCATTTTTTAGCCCTTTGTCTTGATTAACCTTTGCTTGTAGAATAATTTTTTTGAGTTCGTGGATCATTAATTTTTAAAAATAATTTTAACTAAAATACTACTTTTTTTCAAGTTAAGAACTACATGATAAGGTGGAGCAGCCTACTTTATCTCTTGCCCATTCAGGTCTTTTTGCAAACCATTTTTGATTTTTTGGTTGTTCTGAATATGGGTTTTTAAGTAATTGAAATAATTCATCTATTAGAGAATAATCTTCTTCATTTGCAGATTCAATAGCTAGTTGCGCCATATAGTTACGTAATACATACTTAGGATTTATAGCGTCCATTTTTTGTTTTCTTTGTCTATGAGAAAAAGACTCTTTTAGTAATCTTTTGCTGTATAGGCTAAACCAATTTCCCCATTTCTTTTTAAAATCTTTAGGAATATTATTTGACTTATAAACTGCTGCTGACATTATTTCTAAAGAAGAAGGGAGATCTGTAAAGTCACTTAATAAACGGAAAAAAATTGTCATATCCGTTTCTTCAAGGTGTAAATTATCTTCTAGTTGTTGAATGAGGTTTAAGTCATCATCATCATTAGTAAATAAACCTAATTTGGACTGCATCATTTGTAAAGATTTTATTTTGAAGTCAACTTTGTATTGATTTAAAATATCCTCTAGAGGTTTTGCTTCTTCAATTAATGGGTATAAAGCATTTGCTAATTGATGTAGATTCCATAAACCAATATTTGGTTGATTTCCATACCTATAGCGTTTATTTTGATTATCTGTTGTATTTGGAGTCCATCCAAAATTAAAATCCTCCAGCCATCCATATGGTCCATAATCGATTGTTAATCCTAAGATAGACATATTATCAGTATTCATTACACCGTGAACAAAACCAACTCGTTGCCAATGAATAATCATTTCTAACGTTCTATTTGACACATACTTAAAGAAATTAATATAGCCCTCTTTTGAAGATGAATCAATATTAGGAAAATGGTATTTAATAGTATAATCAACTAGTATTTTTAGGTTTTTTAAATCATTCCTGGCAGCAAAAATCTCATAATTCCCGAACCTAAGAAAAGATGGCGCAACTCTGGATACAATAGCGCCTTTTTCTAACGCAGGGTTTCCATCATATAAAACATCTCGCATTACTTGGTCTCCTGTCAGACTTAGAGAAAGAGCGCGTGTTGTTGGAACTCCAAGGTGAAACATTGCCTCACTACACAAGTACTCTCTTATAGACGATCTTAAAACAGCTAATCCGTCTGCATTTCTAGAATATGGTGTTTCACCAGCGCCTTTTAATTGAACTTTCCAATTTTTAGAATTATGTTCAACTTCAAATAGATTAATAGCTCTACCATCTCCTAATTGACCGGCCCAATTGCCAAATTGATGCCCAGCATAACACATAGCATAAGGTTTTGTTTCGGGATAAACTTGATTTCCTGTTACAATATTTTTAAAGTAATTTGAAGATATTTCTTTAGTAGAAATACCTAATTCCGAAGCCATTTCGATAGACGAATGAATTACTTTTGACTTTGCAGTTTTTTTCGGAGTAACAAATGAAAATACAGCTTTTTCCACCTGTCTTATTGAGTTCTCTGTATCAGGATCTGCAGGTAATTCGTTTATAAAAATATTTTTTATATTTAGTTTCATAAGACTTAAAAAGGTTGTGTTTAAAAGCAAACTTTAATAAACTGAAAATAAATTTATTGAAATTAAATTGGTGCTTATTTTAATTTATTTGCATGCAATTTTCTCAATTTTGCCAATTTAGGTTCAATTACAAAAGTACAATATCCTTGGCCAATATTATTTTTATAAAAATCTTGATGCTCTTGATCTGCTTCGTAAAAAATTGCTGATTCACTTATTTCGGTTACAATTGTATCGTTAAAATAAGGTTGTATTTGTTGAATTACTTCTTTAGAGATTTTTTGTTGTAAGGAATTATGATAGCAAATAATTGAACGATATTGTGAGCCCCTATCAGCACCTTGTCTATTTAACGTGGTGGGATTGTGTGTAGTCATAAAAACAACTAAAATGTCTTCAAAAGAAATAATATTTTCATCAAAAGTAATTTGAATCACTTCTGCCGCTCCTGTTAATCCAGAACAGATTTCTCTATAGGTTGGTCTTCCTGGAACATCACCTCTTGTGTATCCAGAAACTACTTTTTCGACACCTTTAACTTCTTGAAAAACCGCCTCTGTACACCAGAAACAGCCACCACCAACAGTAGCGATTTGAATATTCTTATTATTCATTTTTGGTTAATTGCAATGATTCTGAATTAATACAATAACGTAGTCCACTTGGTTCAGGTCCATCAGGAAAAACATGTCCTAGATGACTATCACAAGTATTACAGATGGCTTCAACTCTAATCATGCCATAAGAGATATCTTTGTGGTACTTTACGGCATTTTCTTTAATAGGTTGTGTAAAACTTGGCCATCCAGAAGAGGAGTCGAATTTTATAGTAGCATCAAATAAAGGAGTATTGCAACAAATACAATTATATATTCCTTCGTCATAAGTACTACAAAGTTCTCCAGAGAATGGTCTTTCTGTTCCTTTTTGTCTAGTAATTCTAAATTGTTCTGGAGTTAAAATTTTTTCCCATTCGGTTTCTAATTTATTACACCTGCTATCTGGATTTAAATTTCCTTTTGCTGTAAACTGAATTATTGTATTCCAATTAATCATACTAGTATTTTGTTATGGCACAGGTTTTTATATTATCTCTAAAACTAGTTTAAGCTTATATTAAAAATAATACTTAAATTATAATAAGTTTTATTTCTGTCTAAAATATATAGTAATAGGTACTCCAGAAAAGTCATAAATCTCACGTAGTTTATTTTCTACAAATCGTCTATATGGATCTCTAACATATTGGGGCAAATTACAGAAAAAGACAAACTGAGGTGTTTGTGTTGGTAATTGCATACAATATTTAATCTTCACATACTTTCCTTTAATAGCTGGTGGTGGAAAGTTTTTGACAATTTCCAGCATCGTGTCGTTAAATTTACTAGTCTGTATTTTGTTTTTTCTTTTTTGGAAGACATCTACAGCAGTCTCTATTGATTTAATAAGACGTTGTTTTGTTAATGCAGAGACAAAAATAACTGGTACATCTGTGAAAGGAGCAATTTGCTCTTTCACACTTGCTTCATAATCTCTTAATGTATTTGTTTCTTTACTTACTAAGTCCCATTTATTAACTAAAATTATAACACCTTTCCTATTTTTTTCTGCCAACCAAAAGATATTTTGATCTTGACTTTCAAATCCACGAGTAGCATCAATTAAAAGAATAATTACGTCAGAATGCTCTATAGTTCTAACTGCACGCATTACTGAGTAAAATTCTAAATCCTCTTTAACTCTGGATTTTTTTCTAATTCCAGCTGTATCCACTAAGTTGAAATCAAAACCAAATCTATTATATTTTGTATCTATTGCATCTCTTGTTGTACCTGCTATATCAGTGACAATATTTCTTTCTTCACCAATTAAGGCATTTATGAATGAGGATTTACCGGCATTTGGCCTTCCAACAACTGCAAATCTTGGTAATTCATCATTATCTAAATCTAGTTCATCTGGAGTAGGAATTTTTTCCGCAATAGCATCTAACAGATCACCTGTTCCGCTTCCATTAATAGAAGAGATTGTATGGTAATCTCCTAACCCTAAGTTATAAAACTCAACAGCATCAGCATCCCGCATCGCATTATCAACTTTATTAACTGCAGTAAAAATTGGTTTTTTAATTTTTCTAAGCAATTTAGCAACTTCTGCATCCATAGGAGTAATCCCTTCTTCAACATCAACAACGAATACGATAATATCTGCTTCTTCTATCGCTAAATTTACTTGTTTTCTAATTTCTCCTTCAAAAATATCATCTGAACCAATTATATAACCACCCGTATCAATTACAGAAAACTCCTTTCCATTCCAGTCAGATTTCCCATAATGTCTGTCACGAGTAACACCGCTAATTGAATCTACAATTGCATCTCTTCTTTGAGTTAAACGGTTAAATAGAGTGGATTTACCTACATTAGGTCTACCTACAATTGCTATAATACTGTTATTCATTTTGATTGAAAATTTTTGCAAAGATACAATTTACTCAATGATAAATAATTCTAAAAGTAATTAGTTGTAGTAAGAGTTTATATTGATTTATATAATTTAATAATGGAGGTATTTTATTTTTGATTATACCCAAATCGTTTTAGCTGAATTTTGTCAGATCTCCAGTTTTTATTAACTTTCACATAAAGCTCTATAAAAACTTTTTTATCAAAAAATTTCTCTAAATCTTTTCTTGATTCTGCTCCAACTCTCTTTATAGCAGTACCTTTATGTCCAATAATTATTCCTTTTTGAGTTTCACGCTCTACCATAATCACAGAACGAATTCGAACAATTTTTTCTTCTTCGACAAACTCTTCTGTTTCTACTTCTACAGAATATGGGATTTCTTTTTTGTAATGAATTAAGATTTTTTCTCTAATTTTTTCATTTACAAAAAAACGTTCTGGTTTATCGGTTAATTGATCTTTTGGATAATATGCAGGAGCTTCTGGGAGTAATTCTATAATTTTTTCAAATAAACTGTCTACATTAAATTTCTCAAGAGCAGAGATTACAAAGACTAGAGCATTTGGCACTTTATGTTTCCAATATTCTACTTTTTCTTCAACAATCTCTTGAGAAGAGGTGTCAATTTTATTTAATAATAGTATAACTGGGATTTCACTACTAATGATTTTATTAAAGAAACCTTCATTTTTGAGTTCTTTCTCTCCTATTTCTACCATATATATTAGTATATCAGCGTCATCTAATGCAGATTTTACAAAATCCATCATAGAAGATTGTAATTCATAGGCTGGTTTTATAATTCCTGGTGTGTCTGAAAAAACAATTTGGTAATTATCATCATTTACAATTCCTAGAATACGATGTCTAGTAGTTTGAGCTTTAGAAGTTATGATGGATAATTTTTCTCCAACTAGAGTATTCATTAGTGTTGATTTACCAACATTAGGATTTCCAATAATATTTACAAAGCCGGATTTATGTTTCATGCTACAAAGATAGTTTCTTTTTAATTTTTAAAGTGATTTCTTAAATGAATAAAAATAAATGAAATAAAGTTTGGCGAACTCTTTATATATATATTATATTTGCAGTCTAAATCGCGGGATAGAGCAGTAGGTAGCTCGTCGGGCTCATAACCCGAAGGTCATTGGTTCGAGTCCAATTCCCGCTACTAAAGAGTAATCAGAAATGGTTACTCTTTTTTTTTGCTTTAAACTCAAGTATACAGGGGTTTATGAGTGTATTGGTTGAGTGTTGAACAGTTGATATTCCTAACTTTTTATTTAAAAACTAACAAGGTTAGAATCCAAATATACTCAAAACTGACAGTAAAAATAGCTGAAACTGACAGTAAAATTGACAGTAAAAGAAGTCAATTAATTTCATCAAACACTTAAAAAGACACCTCATCTTCTTTAGAGGGTATATTTGTTTGTAGTAAATCAGCTTACAGCGTTTGTTTCTTTTGTCTTTCAAACTCCTAATGGTTAGATTTAATTATATACTTAATAAAGTGAGTTATAAACATTTTCGTTAATAAGTAAGTGCTTTAAAACCAATATGTTATATGGTATTTTTGTAAATTCGCCATTGTAAGAAATATGTCTAAAACGTTATATATAAAAGGTATTTAGTTATGAGTATAAGTAGTTCTTGGTCAACAGAAGATTTAGAAAGTTTAACACAAATCGATAACCATAAAATAATGTTTGATGGTTTTGAATATTATTGGGTTAGAAAGTTAAAACTTAAATGGGAAAAACATTTTATTCTTAATTTTAAGGACAAAAAAAAAGCTTTTGCTTATCTAAAATATAGTATTGGAAAATGGGAAAAAGAATTAATTAAAAGGATAAGTAAGGACGGTAGAATTGCTTCTTATAAAGAATTAGAAAGAATATTATATATTCAAGAAGAGACACATAAAACTGCTAGTTCTAGCTTGCCGACCATAGAAAAGATAAATCATATAAGGCTAGTAAATAAAGGCATTACAGCCGATGAACTTTCAAAATTATTGAATTTAAAAAACAGTATTGTATACAGACATATAAGAACATTAAAAGAAAGGGGTACACTTTTATGTGCTTAAAGCACCTTTTTTTTGTACTGTGAAGATATTTTCATAAACAAGAATATATACTAAAGTGTCTCTAAGGAGAAAAGTGTTTAAGAATAGTAGTTTAAAATAGATATGAATTCAACAGGTAAAAAGTTTGGAGGTAGAACGAAAGGCACTCCTAATAAACTAACTAGTGAGATTAAAGACAAACTATCTACTATTATAAA